>Ga0228672_1000085_pt1 | contig 66742 bp, 60 predicted proteins | sample 90DmetaG_FD_182788 | JGI IMG/M metagenome (GOLD analysis project Ga0228672, IMG submission 182788) | Seawater microbial communities from Monterey Bay, California, United States - 90D | ecosystem: Environmental > Aquatic > Marine > Coastal | place: USA: California | collected 2016-11-08 | reverse complement strand
GATGAAAATTTTATAGATCCTTTAATAAATACAACAAATAAAGACAATTTAATTGGTGCTGTTCAACCTTTAATAATGAATTATAATAATAAAAATTCTGTTTGGAGTGCTGGTGGGTATATTAATAAATTTTTTGGTTACACATCCACAATTAAAAACCCAAATAGAAATTTACGACTTGACTGGGTTACAGGATGCTGTATTTTATTAAAAGTAGATATAATAAAAAAAGTTGGCCTAATTGATGAGAATTTTTTTGCATATTATGAAGATGTAGACTGGTCCTTTAGAATTAAAGATTTAGGATTTTCCCTTAATTTAGTTAACACAAGTTTGGTATACCATCACGGTTCAAAATCCTCTAAAAATTCATCATTTGAAGGAAATTTATCTCCAAAAGTTCATTACCTAAATTTTAAAAATCACATATATTTTTTAAGAAAGCATATTAATAAATTTAATTTTTTGGGATTAATTATATATCAATCAATTAAATTGTTTTTCTATTCAGTATATTTCATTTTAAGATTAAGATTTAATAAATTAAGAATTATTTATCAGGGTATAATTGATGGGCTTAAACTTGAAACTAAATGATTGTACTAGCTTCTTTACTTATTTTAATTTACATAATTTTCATTGGTCTTACCTTAGGTGAAATATATAAGGGAAATTCTGCGTACCTATTACTTTATGTAATATGTTTTTTGCCCTTTTATACTATTTTTCAAATTACAGTTTTTAATGCTTTTGAAAATATAGTTCTTATAAACAGCATTAAATATTCAAAAGATTTTGTTTTCTTTTCAAGTTTTATACTTTTTATAATCGGGACTAAGCGTTCCTTTATTAATAGAACTTTTAATTTTTCTGTTCTTGATAAATTAATTATTACTTTTCTAGCCTTAGTATTTTTTTACTTAATTATTCCCTTAGGAGAAGCTAATTTGATTTCTAAAATAATTTATGCTAAAAATATTTTTTTAATTGGAATACTATATTTTTTTGGTCGAAACACAGATTTTAATTTCAAAAACTGGAACATAGTTATTAAACTGCTGGTTTTCTTAACCTTGTTGTCTTTTGTAATTGCACTTCTTGAGACTGTCGCTGGTACTCACTTGCATTCTTTTTTAGGGTATTCTAATTATAATCTTGTTGTTAATGATATTGATCCTCAGGGTAATTATGGATTGAATTGGTCATTTGAAAGTCAAGGTGCTAAGCCTAGATATGCTTCATTTTTTGCTGATCCACTAGAATTTTCAGCATCTTTGTTATTGTTTTTTTCTTTAGTTCTATGGCTATTTACACACTCAAAATATAAACAAAACAAACTTCTTTTTTTTAGTCTAATTTTGGTAATTATTTTTTCATTTGTGTTTGCTTTTTCAAGAGCCTCTATGTTTTCTGGAATTTTAGTTTTAGTTTTCGGACTTTATTTGTCGAGGAATTATAAAATAATTTTTTCTATGTTTTTCATAGTATTATTAGGATTTGTTTACGTATATAATTTTTCAGATGAAGAGTTGAGATTTTTTATTCAAGATACTCTGACCTTTCAAAATACATCAAGTTTAGGACATTTAGTTGAGTGGATTGAAGGAATTATTTCTATTTATGAAAATCCGTTTGGAGTGGGATTAGCTATGAGTGGAAATGCAAGTGGTGTGGATCAATCCATTAAAATTGGAGGTGAAAATCAATTTTTAATATATGGCGTTCAGATGGGAATTGTTTCTTTAGTTCTTTATTTATTAATATTAATTAAAGCCATTTATAATTCTGCTAGGCTTTACTTAAAGTCTGTTGATTATAATCATAAATCAATTGGTTTTATAACCAGTCTAACAAAATTTGGATTGTTAATTCCTTTATTTACCGCTAATGCTGAACTATATCTTTTTGTAGCGCTTTTTTCTTGGTATCTTGTAGGTCAATCAGAAAGACTATACAACACAAAATTATAATTTGAAAAACATTACTGTCCTTGTTGATTTATACTATTTAAAAGCTGCTGTTGCTGGTATTGGAAGTTATATAAGAGAACTTGAAGCTTCATGTAAAGATCACGGATCTGATCATATTAAGTATGTCTTTACACACGATATTAATAAATTAGTAGGAAAGGCTATTTTTTTAAATTCCAATAACAAAATTATAAGATGGATTTTTCAAATCAGATATTTGATTTATAAACAAATTCAGTTACCACTAAAAATACTTTTCTCTAAAGCGGATTATGTTATTTGTCCAGATTATATTGCTCCTTATTTTACATTCAAAGCAAAAAGAGTTACCGTATTACATGATTCACTTTTTTGGGATTATAAAAAAAATTACAGTTTTTTATGGAATAAATATTTTATTTTTCTAATTAATTTGGGTATAAATAGCAGAACTCAAATTATAACAACAAGTAATTACTCTAAAAAGAATTTAATCAAAATTTTAGGCAGTGATAAAAGTATTAGTTATGTGTATCAAAGTTTTAATTTTCACAAAATTTCATCGTCTAATTTCATAACACCTAAAAATTACTTATTACACATTGGTTCATTTGAAAAAAGAAAAGATTTAATTACTCTAGTCAAAGCATTCAGATTAGTTGATGATCCCAATTTAAAACTAGTACTTGCAGGAGCGCAAATAATCAATGGTAATTCTGAGGTTTTAAATGAAATCAAAACGTTTATTTTTCAAAATAAATTAGAGAGTAAAGTGATTTTAGCAGGATACGTTTCTAAAGAAGAAGCAAGTATATTGTATAAAAACGCAAGAATATATGTATTCCCTTCATTAGATGAAGGATTTGGTATACCAATTCTAGAAGCTTTATCATTTTCTCTCCCTGTTATATGTTCAGAAATTGATGTCTTCAAAGAAGTAGGAGGAGAATACGTTGAATATTTTAAAGTAGGAGATTCTGTTTCTTTATCCAAAAAAATAATTTCAGTATTAGGTTCTGATAAGTTGAGACAAAATGATAATACTGAGCATATTAATAAATTTAGCAGAAAAAACTTTATTAAAGGTTTTGAAGAAATTATTTTAGACAGTAATGATTAGGTCAAAAAAAAATATTTTACTCCTTCACAGCTCAAACGATCTTTATGGCGCTAGTAAAATATTTTTGCAATTAATTGACTTGTTTATTAGCAAGGACTTTAATGTTCATGTTGTTTTACCAGAAAAGGGAAAGCTTGATGATTTTTTAAATAAAAAAGATATTATGATATCTTATCATGAATTGGGAGTACTCAGAAAAAAATATTTAAACCCTTTAGGACTTTTCAATAGGTTGGTTACTAACATAAAAGCAGTAAAATTTTTATCAAATTATATTAATAGATATTCAATAGATTTAGTTTATACTAACACATCTACTGTTCTTTGTGGAGGAATTGCAGCTAAACAAAATGGTATTGCAAGTATATTTCATGTTCATGAAATACCAACAGGCAATAAACTTTACGAATTTTTTAGTGGAAAAATAATTAACAGAATTTCAAATAAAGTTTTAACAGTTTCTGAAAGCGTTAAAAAACATTGGGTTAAAAACATTAATGAAAACAAAATTGAAAGAGTTTACAATGGAATTGAATATAAAAAAATTGATTCTATAATCAAACTTGAGAAAGATCAAGGTGATTTTGTAATCACTAGTGTGGCTAGGCTAATCCCTTACAAGGGACACTTGTATTTAATTGAAATCGCTGATGAACTTCTTAAAAAATCTCCCAAATTTAGATTTTTAATTGTAGGCGATACGCTTCCAAGTTACGTGTCTTATGAAAAAAGTGTGAAACAAAAAGTTAACGATCAAAGGTTAGAAAATCAAATTAAATTTTTAGGCTTTAGAGAAGATGTTTCAAGTATATTAAAGCAGTCAGATTTGTTTATTCATCCTGCTATAGAGCCAGACCCATTACCTACAGTATTGTTTGAGTCATTACATAATGATTTGCCATCTGTGGCTACTAATTTGGGCGGCGCTATTGAAATTTTAGATAATGGAAATAATGGATTATTAATCCCCTACGATGATTCAAAAAAAGCTGCCAATTTAATTAATGAGTATTGCATCAATATTAAGCTGCAAAAAAAGCATTTAGAGAATAGTAAAAAGAATTTTAAAATTAATTTTAGTTCGAAGACGTTCAATAAAAAAATTTTAAAAGAAGTAAATAATTTACTTTAATGAATAAAAAAATAAACATATCTATTATTGGAACTAGAGGCTATCCTTATGTGTATAGTGGCTATGAAACTTTTGTAAAGCAGCTTAGCGAACGGTTAGTTTTTAGGAACTGTAATGTCACTATTTATTGTCATAAGGGACTGTTTGATAAAAGACCAAAAGAAATAAATGGCATAAAACTAGTATACATACCTACTATTGAAACAAAAATATTATCCCAGCCTATTCACTCTTTTTTATCGATTAATCATGCCTGTTTTTCAAATACTGATGTGCTACTAGTGGTCAACTCGGCTAATGGTCCTTTTGGACTTTTAACTAAATTATTTAGAATCCCGACAGCCATTAATGTTGACGGCTTGGAATGGTTAAGACCTAAATGGAAAGGTTTGGGATCAATTTATTTTAAGTGGGCTTCAAAAATGGCAACTCTTTTTTACGATCAGATAATTAATGATTCAGAGGAAATGAGAAAAGTTTATTTGAATCTTTTTAAAATAGATTCTAAGGTTATTGCTTATGGAGCTGATATTAGAAAATCAAAAAAGCCATATTTAATAAACAAATGGAATTTAAAACAAATGGAATATTACTTGGTTATAGGAAGGTTAATTCCTGACAACAATGCCGATTTAATTATTAAGGGGTTTTTAAAATCAAATTCAAAAAAGAAGCTAGTTATTGTTGGAGACGTCCCTTACAAAGATTCTTATGCATCAAATTTGAAAAATATAAAAGATGAAAGACTAGTCTTTACAGATTATGTTAAAGACCAAGATATACTAGCTGAATTATACCATAACTGTTATGTTTATGTTCACGGTCATGAGTTTGGTGGAACGAATCCTACTATGATTAAGGCTATGGCCTATGGCTGTGCTATTTTAGCTTTGGATACGGTATTTAACAAGGGAATGCTTCAAAATGGAAAGTTTGGTCTATTTTTTAAAAAAGAACTAATATCTGTAACTAATCAGATTGATTATTGTGAAAAAGAAAATGTTTTAATCGATAAACTAAGACAGGAATCTGTAAATGGAATTACTCAAAAATACAATTGGGACTTTGTTACCAGTCAGTACTTAGAGGTTTTTAAATCTTTAATTAGCCAAAGGAATTAAGTAGGCTAATTTTAAGGTCATGTGAAAATTATTCACATCATTTCCCGAATGATAATATGAATTAGCAGTATCATCTAAATCCCACTGATAATTTAAACTTCTGGAATACATCAGATTTGAGGAAAGCCATAGGTTTTTGTATTTCTTTGAAAAATTAAGATGTAGATTAAAATCTTTCCAGTAACGCCTTAGGTTATTGGCACTATTAAAAGCCTCGTGATAAAAATCATTGTCCTGGTCTATAATTTCAAGTGCTATTCCTAGTTTTTCTTTATCTCTAATTCTATTTAGTGCAAAGTAATGTGAATTACTACCTGGCCCTATACCGGCGCCTAAAACTTCGCCTTCGTTAGTATAACCATCATAAGCCCAACCGTGCTCGTACCATGACCCCGCATTTCTCAAAAGTCTTGAAGCGGTTTGTTCCATTTGTGTCCACTCCCAAGAAAACAAAAAATCATCATTACTTATTTCAAAAACTTTTTGCAGACCAACTGTAACGGCCCTACTGTGGTCAGAATCTAAAAGTAAATCTCTAATATTCAGTTTAGAATCGTTGTGATTGTAGTCTACATAAATTTCTGCCTTTGAATCCTTCCATAACCATCTTAAAAACAGACCGGCGGCTTGATTAGTTTGCGCCTCATAATTTTCATAACTATCATTTTTTCTAAATAAGTTTTGAAAAGCAGGGAACCAAGTAGGCGATCCTTGAAGCCAGGGATATTTGCCCTCAACTAAAGCTCCATACATTGAAACCCATCTTATAAAACCCAGCGATAGTCCTGAAACCCATTTTGGAGAATAAGTAATAGAATAGCCCTGTAAATACCTCCAATCATCTGTTTCTCCTCTTTGATTTATTTTAGGTATATAAATATTTGTTCCTGCGTGTTGCCTATCAGAACCTGCAGGTAAATATCCTGAGGATTCTAACCTTCCTGAAATAACTTGCCACTCAAAGTTTCCTATTTTAGTTTGTAAGGGTTTAGTTGTATTAAAAGTAATGTGTTTAAATCCTCTGGCATGATTACTCATCATAATGCTGTTTCTAATAGAGGGCCCCCACCAAATATTTTCGTTTGAAACGCCAAGACTTAGCCCTTTAAAATTTAATCTAATACTAGATTGGCCTATTAATGTTTTACTAATACTTTTTTTGCCAAATCTTTCAGGCATATCAATCTTATTCCATAGTTTGTATCTTTTAACCCAAATAACTGAATAGTGACCATTTGGCCCTTCTCCAAATCCTTCAAAATCTTTATTCTGTGAATATAAATATTCAGGTTTTAGCTGAACAGACAATGGTCCTATTTCCGCATAAATTCCTGCGCTTAGTATGTGTTGATACCCACGATTTGGCCCCATGCTTCCGTTGTTTCTATTATAGGGGTGATGGCTGTTGAATTCAATATTATAATCTACAGGAAGGATTTTTACTCTCCCATTTGCTTTTACAAAACTCAGCAGCGTACGAGCGTATTTTTCTTTATCAAAAATTTCTTTATTTGTTTCTAGCCCATTTTTGCCAATGTCAAAGGGTTTTAAGGTAAAAGAAACGTCACTTTTAAAATTCCCTAGAAGTTGTGATGTTCTCAAATAATCGTTCAAATACGACTCGTTAAGATTAATTGTTTGAGAGGATGATATAAAAAATGTAAATAATAAAAAAAAGAAGAAATTATATTTCATTAGTTATAGGAAACTACTCTTACTTTTAGATTGTCCAGTGACCAGCTTTCATCACATTTAGATTGAACAACACCATCTTTATCTCTTGCATTAGGTTGATAAAGTTCGTCGTAAAATCGTATTACAACGGCATTACCTGAATGTCTAAACCCTTTTTCAATTTTATATAAAGTTGATTTCCCTCCAAAATAAGAGTCTTTACATATTTTTGGCAAATCAACTTTACTGTTTCCAGTTTTTGGATTATTATCAAAAGGATACATATCGGGGTAGGACTGTTTTAAACAATAATTAGAAAAACAAGGGCTATTAGAAAATGTGGTGACAAACCTATCATTAGAAGTGTCTTTTATTAAATCCATCTCTGGATCTAATTCCATAATCCATTTATCTGGTTTATCATTTTCAGGAAATCTATTAGAATTTCCATCCCAAGTACCATGAACGTACAAATCAAAAGAAATATAAACATAGTCGTGGTCCCCTGTATTTTCTAAATGTAAGGTAAAGCCATCGTTGTTAAAATCTCCAAGAACTGTGGTATTGTTAAAAGTAAAAGTAGCTTTACCATCAATTTCAGTTAAGTTTCCATTTTCAAAATCATTATCATAAATCAGCTCATCTCTTGAAATTTCTGGATAAGAACAAGAGTCAATTAAAAAAAAGAGAATAAAGATTTTAAGTAAATTAATTAGACGGTGTTTTTTCACAAGTGTTTTTAATAAATGTTTATGCAAATTTATTATCTTTTTTATTTAATTCTTCCAAAGTTAAGCTCTTAAAATAATTGAAAGCATTTTCTAGTCCTTTTTTTCTTGAAACAAGGGGCTTCCAATTTAAAATTTTCATTGCTTTAGTTATATCGGGTTTTCTTTTAACAGGATCATTTACAGGTAGAGGTTTAAAAACTATTTTATTATCAGTGCTGCCCATAGCTATAATTTCTTTTGCAAAGTCAATCAAAGCTATTTCTTCAGGATTTCCTAAGTTCATAGGTTTGGTGTAGTTTGAATGTAAGAGCTTATAAATTCCATCAACCATGTCGTCAATAAAGCAAAAAGATCTGGTTTGAGAGCCGTCTCCAAACACAGTTAAGCTCTCACCTCTTAAAACTTGTCCCATAAAGGCCGGAATTGCTCTTCCGTCATTAACTCTCATTCTAGAGCCGTAAGTGTTGAATATTCTAGCTATTCTTATATCAAGCCCATGAAAGGTATGGTAAGCGGTGGTTAAAGCCTCCTGAAACCGTTTGGCCTCATCATAGACGCCTCTTGGTCCAACAGGATCAACATTGCCAAAATATTCTTCAGGCTGTGGGTGTACTAAAGGGTCACCATAAATTTCAGAAGTGGAAGCAATTAAAATACGAGCATTATTTTTTAAAGCTATTTTTAAAACGTTCTCAGTTCCTGAAGACCCTACTCTTAAAGTTTCCAGTGGAATTTTTAAATAGTCAATTGGACTGGCTGGAGAGGCAAAATGTAGTATAAAATCTATAGAGTCCTCTATGTTAAAATCATGGGTGATGTCAATTTTCTTGAACTGAAAATCCAAATTTGAATCAAGGTGAGACAGGTTCTTAAAATTACCCGTTATTAGATTGTCTATCCCTATTACTTTATAATTTTTAGAAAGGAAACAATCGCATAAATGTGATCCTATAAATCCAGCGGCTCCAGTGATTAAAACAGTTTTTTTCATTTAAAATATATTAAATGTAAAATTATGATTTTTTATTAAAAAAAAATCAAGTACTTTTGTTACTTAATATATGTTAGAATCACTGATTACATCCAAAACTAGATTAAGACTTCTTATCAAGTTTTTTTTAAATATTGCCAACAAGGGGTATTTAAACAGTCTGGCCAATGAGTTTGGAGAATCCACTAATTCTGTTAGAAAAGAATTAAATAATTTGTCTTCTGCAGGCTATTTAGAAAAGCACAACCAAAATAATAAAGTTATTTATAAGGCGAATGCTTCCCACCCCCTTTTTAAAATTATTCAAAAAATAGTCCATAAGCACCTGGGTATTGAAGAAATTCTAGAAACGGTTTATAACAGAATTGGAGATGTAAAAAAAATAATGCTTCTTGGAGATTATGCTAAAGGAATAGATAGTGGGCTTATAGAAATTTTAATTATTGGGGATAACATAAATAAAGAGTATTTGGATAAAATATCTCCAAAAATTGAGTTAAAAATAAAAAGAAAAGTTAATTTTTTTGTTTCAAATAAGTCTTTAAAACAAAATTCACTAACTATTTTTGAGGCTTAATATTTATTAAAAAATTATATTAAGTTTGCAACTTAATTTGTGACTTTTTTGGCGAAGCCGTCTTTAATATTAGACAAAAAGCGTGATTATTAGCACGATTTTAAAATAAAATAATACTATTGAGATTCTTAAAGAAAATAAAATTATGATAGTAGGAATTACTTTTTCTTCTTTTGATCTATTACATGCCGGACATGTGGTGATGCTTAAAGAAGCAAAAAAACAATGCGATTATTTAATTGTGGGGCTGCAACTAGATCCATCAATTGATAGATGTAATAAAAATGCACCCGCACAATCCATCATTGAGAGATACATTCAATTAAAAGGCTCCAAGTACGTGGATGAGATTATTCCCTATGTTTTAGAGCAAGATGTTGAAGATATACTGCGATCGTTTAAAATAGATGTTCGTATAATTGGAGAGGAATATAAAACTATTGATTTTACAGGAAAAGAGTATTGCAAAGAAAAAGGAATTATCATATATTATAATTCAAGAGATCATCGTTTCTCTTCGACTGGACTTAGAAAACAAGTTAAATCAGTTGATTAATTGAAATAATATATGAACATTACAGTTATAGGATCCGGATATGTTGGGTTAGTCTCAGGAACATGTTTTGCAGAGATGGGAAACAAGGTTACTTGTGTAGATATAGACCCCGCTAAGATTGAAAAACTAAATAATGGAATAGTTCCTATTTTTGAGCCAGGTCTAGATGCTTTGATCTTAAATAATCTAAAAAACAAGAACCTATTTTTCACAACGCAGCTAGAGGCGGCTTTACAAAATTCTGAAATAGCTTTTATTGCCGTAGGAACTCCTATGGGTGATGACGGCTCTGCAGATCTACAATATGTGTTAGCTGTAGCCAAATCTATAGGTCAGTTGATGCAAAAAAGATTGATCGTGGTCGATAAATCTACTGTGCCTGTTGGAACATCAGATGAGGTAAAGGCAATCATTCAAAAAGAATTAGGTCTGAGAGGGGTTGATATAGAGTTTGATGTGGTTTCTAATCCTGAATTTTTAAAAGAAGGTGCAGCGATAGATGATTTTATGAAGCCAGACAGAGTGGTTGTTGGAGCAGATTCTGAGTATGCCTTTAAAAAAATGAAGGAATTATACTCTTCTTTTTTTAGATCTCACGACCGTTTTATCACTATGGATCTTCGCTCGGCTGAAATGACAAAATACGCAGCCAATGCGATGCTTGCAACCAAAATATCTTTTATTAATGAAATTGCTAATATCTGTGAAAAGGTAGGGGCCGATGCTAATCAAGTAAGAATCGGAATCGGTTCAGATCAGCGTATTGGATATAGTTTTATTTATCCTGGTTTAGGATATGGAGGGTCTTGTTTTACTAAAGATTTAAAAGCCCTAACTAAAACATCCAAAGAGAATGGCTATACTGCGCAATTGATTACGGCTGTTGAACAGGTAAATGATACTCAGAAATTAGTGATCGCTCGGAAAATAGTAAAACGATTTGGAGATGATTTAAGCGGATTTACTTTTGGTATCTGGGGATTGGCCTTTAAACCAGGGACTGATGACATGCGTGAAGCTCCAGCAATTTATGTAATAAAAGAATTGGTGAAAAGAGGAGCTCAAATAAAAGCCTATGATCCAAAGGCAATCGAAGAAGCAAAAGAGCATTACCTAAAAGGAGTTCAAAATATAACTTATGCTGATTCTAAGTATGATGTTTTAAAAGATTCCAATGCACTAGTATTAATTACTGAATGGAAAGAATTTCGTTTGCCTGATTTTGAGATAATTAAAACACAATTGAAAACCCCAATAATTTTTGATGGACGAAATCAATACAATACATCTAACCTCGAAGAAAAAGGGATTGAATATTATCAAATTGGAAAATAATATTAAAAATAATTATGGACCTGACAAAACCATTGTTTAAATTGAAAGTTGGAATAAGTTTTTTTTCCAAAAAATATATATGTTAAAAAAATTGTATATAACTAAAAATAATAAAATATGAAAGTAGCACTACTTGCAGGAGGTTTAGGAACTAGAATTTCTGAAGAAACAACTGTAAAACCTAAGCCAATGGTGGAAATTGGTGGATTTCCAGTTCTATGGCATATAATGAGTTATTATTCATTTTATGGATTTAATGAATTTATTATTTGTCTAGGTTATAAAGGGTACGTTATAAAGGAATATTTTGCTAACTATTTTTTACATAATTCTGATGTAACAATTGATTTAGAAAGAAATACTTTTGAGTATCATCACTCTTATTCAAAAAAATGGAAAATTACTTTGGTTGAAACAGGGGCTGAAACTATGACAGGAGGTAGAATAAAAAGAATCAAAAAATATACTGATAATAAACCTTTTATGTTTACATATGGAGACGGACTTTCAGATATTAATATAAATGAATTGGTTAAAAATCATAAAATATCTAATAAATTAATTACAGTATCGTGTGTTAAAATGAAGGGAAGATTTGGAGAGCTTGAGATAGAGGATGGCTCAGTTAAATCATTTGTTGAAAAACCACCTGGAACTGGACCTTGGATTAATGGAGGCTATTTTGTTTGTCAACCTGAGGTTTTTGATTATATAAAAGATGATTCATCAATTTTTGAAAGAGAGCCAATGGAAAATCTTGCTAAAAATTCTCAAATGAATTCTTACCAACATACAGGTTTTTGGAAACCTATGGATACTCTTAGAGATAAAAATGAGCTTAACGAATTGTGGAATAATAATTTAGCTAAATGGAAAGTTTGGTAAAGTTTGAAATAAAAAAACTCAAAGACTATTACACAGGAAAAAAAGTTTTTGTTACTGGTCATACCGGGTTTAAAGGTTCATGGTTAATCTACTGGTTAAAACAATTAGGGGCTATTGTTGAAGGCTATTCACTAAAACCTGAAAAAAAATCTTTATATGATTCAATAAATGGAGATTCAATAATTGATAATTCATTTTTTCTTGATATAAACAATTATGATCAAATTTATAAAAAAATAAATATTTTTCAACCCGATTATTTATTTCACATGGCCGCCCAACCATTAGTTTTGGAATCATATAAACAGCCTTTGAAAACTTTTAATACTAATGTTATTGGAACCGCAAATATTTTAAACTCTCTTTTAAATTTAAATAAAAAGTGTTCTATTATTGTTGTCACAACTGATAAAGTATATGAAAATAATGAATTAGATCGTCCATTTAAAGAAAGTGATCAACTAGGTGGTTATGATCCTTACAGCTCTAGCAAGGCTGCATCTGAATTAGTTGTTAACTCCTACATAAAAAGTTTTTTTAATATAAAAAACTATAACAAGCATCAAAAATCTATCTCTACGGTCAGAGCTGGAAATGTTATCGGGGGAGGAGATTGGTCAAAAAATCGATTAATACCTGACCTTGTAAAGTCATTTTCAAAAAATATAAGTTTAGAAGTAAGAAGCCCAGATTCTGTGAGACCTTGGCAACATGTATTAGAGCCATTAGCATCATATTTGTTTATTGCTGCTAAATCATACAATGAACCTCAGTTTTCAAGACCATGGAATATAGGGCCTTATTCTAATCAAAGCCTTAGTGTAAGAAAAGTAGTCGACATAGCAAATAAATTTTGGCCCGAAGGATCTGTTTCATTTCCATCTTCAACTACTAAATTACATGAAGCTAATATCTTGAAGTTAGATATTAGTGATGCATTAAATATATTAAGATGGGAACCTAAAATGGATATTGATTTAACAATTGAAAGAACAATTAATTGGTACAAGCAATTTTATAACGGAGAAAGTAGTTTAAGTTTAATGAAAAAAGATTTAGATTTCTATATAAATTTATAAACATGAAAATTTTAGTTACAGGAAGTGCTGGATTTATTGGATATCATTTATCGAAAGCACTAATAAACAGGGGAGATGTTGTAGTAGGTTTGGATAATATCAATAATTATTACTCTGTTGATTTGAAATTCGCCAGATTAAAAGAATTAGGAGTTAGTCAAATTAAAATTATTGATAATAAAATAATCCAAAGTAATAAATATGAAAATTTCAAATTTATTAAAATGGATTTGGAAAACAATAAAGGTATCGACAATTTATTTGAGTCCGAAAGGTTTGATAAAGTATGTAATTTAGCAGCTCAGGCAGGCGTTAGATATAGCATCGAGAATCCCCATGCTTACATAAACAGTAACATTTTAGGATTTTTAAACATATTAGAATCTTCTAAAAAATACAAAATTAAACATTTAGTATATGCAAGTTCCTCTAGTGTTTACGGTAATAATACCAAAATGCCATTAAGCACATCTGATGAAGTTGACCATCCAATTAGTTTATACGCAGCTACCAAAAAAAGCAACGAACTTTTTAGTCACACTTATAGCCACTTATTTGATCTCCCAACTACAGGTTTAAGATTTTTTACAGTGTATGGACCTTGGGGCAGACCCGATATGGCATTATTTCTTTTTACTGAAGCAATTTTTAAAAATAAACCTATTAAAGTATTTAACTACGGTAATATGGTTAGAGATTTCACTTATGTTGGTGATGTTGTTGAAGGAGTATTGAGAGTTATAGATAACCCTCCAAAATCAAAGTCTGACGTGAGTTCTGAAAATTCAACAAATGCACCCTATAAAATTTATAATATTGGTAATTCGTCTCCTGTACTTTTGATTGATTATATTAAAGAAGTTGAAAATAATTTGGGTAAAAAGGCTAAGAAAAAATTATTGCCAATTCAAATGGGTGACGTTCCACGAACAGAAGCAGATGTTTCTGATTTAGTACGTGACTTAAAATACAAACCATCTACAACAATTAAGGATGGTATTAAAAAATTTACTAACTGGTATTTAAAATTTTACAAATAATGTTATCATCTATAAAAATAGGAATAGTAGGTCTAGGATATGTTGGTCTTCCGTTAGCGGTAGAGTTTGCAAAAAAATATAGTACTCTTGGATTTGATATAAATCAAAATAGAGTTAGTGAACTAAATTCATTTGTGGATTCAACTAACGAAGTTGAATCAGAAGATTTAAGTAAAGTATTAAACCAAAATAATGATATAGGGTTGACAATTACTGATGATAAACTATATCTTGAAGGATGTAATGTTTATATAATAACAGTTCCCACACCAATAGATACTAATAAAAATCCAGATTTATCTCCACTTATAAATGCCACTAAAATGGTATCTCAATTTTTAGATAAAGATAATATTGTTATTTATGAATCTACTGTTTATCCTGGCGCTACTGAGGAAGAATGTGTTCCTATTTTAGAAAAAATATCTAAATTAAAATATAACAAAGATTTCTATTGTGGTTATTCTCCTGAAAGAATTAATCCTGGTGATAAAAAACATACATTAATTAATATTAAAAAAATAACATCTGGGTCCAATAAAGAATCTGCATTTTTCATTGATAACCTTTACAAAAGTATTATAGTTGCAGGAACATATAAAGCAAAATCCATTAAAGTTGCAGAGGCAGCAAAGGTAATAGAAAATTGTCAACGCGATATAAACATAGCTTTTGTAAATGAACTTTCAAAAATATTTAATTTAATGCAGATTGATACTAACGATGTTTTAGATGCTGCATCTTCTAAATGGAATTTCTTGAACTTTAGGCCAGGAATTGTTGGTGGACATTGTATTGGAGTAGACCCATATTATCTTGCTCAAAAATCAATAAATATTGGCTATTATCCAGAAATTATACTTGGAGGAAGAAGAATAAATGATAGTATGGGAAGCTATATTTCTAAAAGTGTTATTAAAAAAATGATAAAAAAAAATATCGTAATTAATAATTCTTCTATTTTAATATTAGGCTTTACTTTTAAGGAAAATTGTCCAGATACAAGAAACACAAAGGTTATCGATATTTATAATGAATTAATCGAATATAATGCCAATGTTAAAGTATTCGACCCCATAGCAAATAAAGAACAAGTAAAAAAAGAATATGATATTGATATAATCAATGATGTTAGTAAACTGACTGATAAATTTGATTGTGCAATTTTATCAGTTTCACATAACGATTTTAAAAATTTAGACCTTAAGAATATTATGAACCAAAATAGCTTAGTTTATGATGTTAAAAACTTTTACTCAAGAACACTGAATTATGATAGACTATAAGTTTAAAATTAAGGATCTTACTTTTTTGAAACATTTCTGCTCTTCTGATCATAGGGGAAGTTTCGAAAAAATCGTTCCTATTAATAATTTAGATTTTACCACTAAAGAAGTTTTTTTTTCAAAATCAAAAAAAGGAGTTATTAGAGGAATGCATATACAAAAGGACCCTTATCCAACATCTAAATTAATAAAAGTCATTAACGGAAAAATTATGGACGTTATATTGGATTGTAGAGAGGATTCAAAAACTTTTGGAAGATTTGATTTTATTGAATTAAATAGTGAATCTAATGTATTATATATACCTGTGGGTTGTGCTCATGGATTTCAGACTTTATCTGATAATGCTACAATGTTATACTTAACAGACAATGTTTATAACCCAAATACTGATATAGGGTATCATTTTGATAGTTTTGGATTTAATTGGCCCTTGAAAAATAAATCAGTAAGTGAAAGAGACCTTAAATTACCAAATTTTATATAAATATGAAAAATAAATTCAATTTTTTAAACAGTGAGATGATTAAATCAATGGACACTGTTTTGACTAAAAACACAACTCAAATTATAAACCCAGGTCATGATTATATTCCTGTTACTGGAAAAGTAATTGATAAAAATGATCTTTTATTTGGGATAGATTCAATGCTAGAAGGCTGGTTAACGTCCAAAACATATTCACCCGAATTTGAAAAAGAATTAGCAAGTTGGATTGGTTCAAAATCATCTGTTTTAACAACCTCTGGATCATCCGCTAATTTATTAGCTTTATATTCTTTGACTTCTCCAAAATTGGGTAAAAAAGCAATTAAGAAAGGTGACGAAGTTATTACTGTAGCATGCGGATTCCCAACTACCGTAAATCCAATAATTCAGTTTGGAGCAATTCCTGTTTTCATTGATATAGAAATTCCAACTTATAACATTGATGTTTCAAAGCTAGAAGAAGCATTGTCTGAAAAAACAAAAGCGATATTTATTGCTCATACATTAGGAAACCCATTTGATTTAAAAGCAGTTAAAGAATTTGCAGACAAACATAATTTATGGTTAGTTGAAGATAATTGTGATGCTTTAGGGTCTAAATATGATAATAAAAACACAGCTACGTTTGGAGATCTTGCAACTTTGTCTTTTTATCCTGCTCATCATATTACAATGGGAGAGGGAGGAGCAGTGTTAGTAAATAATAGAAGACTTGACGGAATAGTGCGAAGTTTTAGAGATTGGGGAAGAGATTGTTATTGTGAAACTGGATGCGATAATACTTGTGGAAAAAGATTTGAATGGGATTTTGGAACCTTACCTTATGGATATGACCATAAATATATTTATACTCATATTGGATTTAATCTAAAAGTTACAGATATGCAAGCTGCTATTGGACTAAGCCAATTATATAAGGCAAATACTTTTGTAGAAAAAAGAATCACTAATCATACCTTGCTTTACAAATATTTTAAAAATCTTGAAGAATTTTTTGTTCTACCAGAAGCAACAATAAATAGTTCTCCATCTTGGTTTGGTTTCTTACTAACTATTAGAGATATTAATAAAATCGACAGAACAGAATTAGTTTCTTATTTAGAGAATAATAAAATAGGAACTAGATTACTTTTTGCAGGAAATCTTTTAAGACAACCTGCTTATCAAAATATTGAAAAAAGAGTTATTGGAGATTTGAATAATTCTGATATAATTATGAATAATTCTTTTTGGTTAGGAGTTTGGCCAGGGATCAACGAATCTCATATAGAATACATGTTTAATACTATTAAAAAATTTATAAATAAATAGCTCTATGGATGTAAGATTATTTAGACCATATTTAGATGAAGATGATTTAAAATCAATAAAAAAAGCTTTTGATATTAATTGGCTTGGTAACGGTTCATTTGTGAAAGAATTTGAAGAAATGTGGTCCAAAAAATTTAAAGTAAAATATTGTTTAGGTTTAAATAGTGCTACAGCTGCTCTACACTTGGCTTTAGCAGCATTTAAGTTTCCTAAAGGTAAAAAAGTATTAATTCCTTCTCTTACTTTTTCTTCTACAGCTATGGCAGTAAAATATAATGATTTAGAAGTTGTATTTGTTGATGTTGAAAAAAGAAACTTAACAATCGATTGTAATGATTTATTAAATAAAATTGATGAAGATTGTGTTGCGATAATACCTGTTCATTATGGCGGAAGTCCATGTGAAATGGATGTAATAATGGAGATTGCAAAAAAAAATAATTTAAAAGTTATTGAAGATTGTGCACATACTCAAGGTGGTATTTATAAAGATAAATATTTAGGTACTTGGGGAGATATTGGATGTTTTTCTTTTGAGGAAAAGAAAGGGATGACAACTGGTGATGGAGGTATGATATGTTTTAATGATGAAAAAATATATAATTATCTTAAACCAATGAGGTGGGTAGGTATTGATAAAGACACTTGGAGACGAGTTGAGTCAAAATCTAATCTTAAGGATTCAAGTTTCCACTGGTTTTATGAGATAAGAGAAATTGGCTATAAATATAATATGAATAATATGTCTGCTTGCTTGGGCATTAGTCAGTTTCAAAAATTAGATAAAATCAATAAATCTAAAAATGTTGCAATAAAATTGTATTTAAAAAAATTAAAAAATTTATCTGAAATTCAATTTCTTATGGATTATAATTATAATTGGTCAGGGTCTTATTGGTTATTTGGTCTAAGGGTAAAAAACAGATCTAAATTAATAAATTATTTAACTAAAAATGGTATTTCAACAGGAGTTCATTTTACTCCTTTAAACAAACAACCATACTTTGAAAATTGTGATGGAAAAACTAAAGCAAGTTCAGTCGTATATAAAGAAATATTGACTCTACCTCTTTTTCCAATGATCACTCCAAAAGAAGTTAATTATGTTTGTGACAAAATAATTCAATTTTATAAACATGAAGATTAGTATTTCCGTATTAACATATAATTCCTCTGAAACAATGTCTGAGTGTTTGGATTCATTGTTACTGGAATGTGATAAGCAAAATACTGGTTTTAACTATGAAATTAATATATTAAATAATGGTTCAAATGATGATACTAAAAAAGTAATTCAATCAAAAAAAGGAAAAATAAATTATTATGAAAATAAAGTAAATCAATCTTTTACTAAATCTTTTAATTATTTATTGTCAAAATCTAAGGGGGATTATTACTGCATGACTAGTGATGATATCATTTTTCATAAAGGTATTATTAAATATATGAACGAATTTTATTCTGAAATTAAAAATAAACATGTGGTATCTGCTCCAAAAAGCTTCTTGCCTGATCGAACATTAGATAGAATTAATAAAAAAGAGATAAGGGAAAAAGATTTAATTTTAAATTTTACTATTTTAGGAAATATTCTCATGCTTAATGATAAAGGGTTAGATCAGTCTGTTTCAGTTAACTCCCAAGTTTTACAAGACTCTTGCTTATTTTTTAGTGACTTTGTGAAGCATAATTTCTATTTTGACGAAAGATTTAAGTTTTATTTTACGGAAGATGTTTTATGTAAAAACTTAAATGATAAAAATTATAAATTACTTTATAATACAGAAGTTTCAGTAAAACATTACTTAAAAGTTGCAACAAAAAAAAGTAAAAATACTAAAATGAATATGATTTACTTCAAAGATTGCATTACTTATAGTAGTATTTATTCAAATCAATTTTTTCATTATATACTTTTTATTCCTCTTATTTATATTACAATATTTTTAAAATATTTTAAGTGGACATTTAATCCAAAAAGATATGTTTAGCAACGTCTTTTAAAATGTCATTAATTAATAATTTTTACAAATTATCATCTACTTTTTTATTTACTAAGTTTTTGATTATTTTTTGGAATATCTATTTAGCTAATTCTTTTGAGAATGACTTACTAGAACTTGGCACATATATGTTTATGATTAGCCAATTTAGTGTAATATCAATTTTGGCAGAAGGTAGTTTGAGTTATACTATTCAACATTTCATATCCTCTGAAAAGTTGTCAAAAGAAAATGCAATTTCAAAATATTGGTTTTTTTCTTTATTTACTAGATTTTTGATAGGGCTAATTTGTTCAATAGTTTTATTTATAATTATTTATGTTCAATTTCCTGATAGAGTTTTAGATTCAATAATATTATCGTTAACATTATTAGTTTTCAATGTAGGTGCTGCACCTAATGCCATATTTATTTCATATAATAATGTAAATCCTATGGTAATATCAAATACTATGAATGTAACAGTTTCTGTAATAGCAGCTGTATTATTAAATATTTATTTTCAATCAATTACAGCAATTTTATTAGCTTTTTTGATTGGAAATACCGTGCATTCTGTTTATTTGTTGTTTGTTGGTTTTAAAGATTTTGGATTGTTTACTATAAATTCTGATTTTAAAAATGATTTTTATAAAATTTTTATAAAATTTTCACTTCCTCTTGTAATCGCTTCATTTTGTTATACTTTTTTCTTTAGAGTAGATGTTAATTTTTTAGCATTATTCTCAACTGAACTGATTACCTATTTAAATTATGCCCTTATATTATTCTTTATTTTCTTTGATGTTATTTGGAGTCAGTTTGCAGTTTCTTTTACTCCAAATTTAATACGGGAATGGAATATTGACAAAAAAAATAGAGATAAAAATATTGAAAAGTTTTTAATTCTGTTTTCTTTTTTCTCTTTGATTATGGTTATTTCAATATTATTCCTACACTCATTTGGAGGGTTTTTTATCGAACTACTTTTGGGTTCAAATGGAGGATATTATAAGATTATACCAATATTAAATTTTTTACTTTTATCCTTTCCTTTCCTTTTATGTTACTCACTTTTTTATAGAGTTTATTTGATAAAAAATTCTAGTTTTAAATTTATGTTTTATTCAATAGTTTTTTTAATTACCAAAGTAATTATTTTAAATTATTTTGATGAAAGTTTATTATTTAAATTTTCAGGTTTAATTTCTTCAATTTTGTTAATATTAGTCTCATTTTTGTTAGTTAATTTCACAAAAACTTTAAGAGTTTATAAACTTGTATTGAATAAATATCTGATAAAATCTGTATTAATTTTCTTGGCTTTAATAGTTTATTTATTTGATTCTGATTACATGATAATAAATAAATTTAAAATTTATATCATTTTCTCAATTCTTGTTATTAGCTTTATTTTTTTTAGAGATAAAATTTCTATAAGTAATCTTAATAAATTATTCAAATAGTCATGGATACCTTATTAGTAACAAGAGGAAGTAAAGAAAATAAATTTGGGATTAGTTCTAGAAAATATATATCCAAAATCCAACCACAATACTCTTGGTATAATGCGCTTATAAATTTAAATTATAAAGTTAAAATTCATGTTGTTCAACCAAATCTTAATTTAAAATTTAGAATATTAAATAATCTAACTCCCTTTATTTCATCGATAGAATTATTTTTTACTGTACTTTTAAATAATTCCAGTATGAATTATATATTAGTATCTGGTGGTATCGGTAAAATTGCCTCAATTTTTCTTTTAGTTATTAAATATATATTCAAAAAAAAAATAATATACTTAAACGGAACATCTCCCAAATTTTTTAATTATGATTCTTTTGAACATCGGCTTGCCAGTAAATCAAACTTAATAGTTACTAATTCAGAATCACAACTATTACATTGGAAAAATATTTCTCTAAATAATAAAATCACCTATCCAATTTCTGGTTGTGATATTGACCATAACAATTTTATTTTTAATAAAACCCCAAAATATGATATTACCTTTATTGGAAGTTTAGATGAGGATATTTATAAGTTTAGAATTAAGTACTTGATATTGATGAAAGAATTTAATCTAAATATTTGGTCGAGTTCAAAAAATATAAAAGAATTATTAAAAAAATATAATCTATTAAAATTTTATAGGGGCCCTTGCAATAGGCTAGAAAGTTTTAAAATCTACAATGATTCAAAAATAGTATTAAATATCCAGCATATCGAAAGTATGTCTAACGGAGGGAATCTATCTCTATTTGAAATTCCTTTTAGTAAAGGATTTCAAATTACAAATGTTTGTTCTGAAAATTATTTTACTATTGATAAAGAAATAATTATTTTCAATGATCACGATGATTTAATAAGTAAAATTAATTTTTTTATGAAGAAAATTAAACTCAGAGAAAATATTATAAAAAATGCTTTTTTAAAATGTGTAAGCCACCACACCTATGAAAAGAGATTTAGTAATTTCTTAAATATTATCAATAATTAATGGCTTTATTTTCTCTAACATTTTTAATTCTTATTACATTTTATATTAAAAAAATAAAATTATTTTATCCGTTAGGTTTAATTATTCTATTTTTTTTCATTGTTCCTTACTTACTTTATCCATTATTTAAAATAATATCTTTTAAAAATCTAGAAGAAATAAAAGTTTTTTTGGATCACATTAATCACGCTCTTATAATTATAAATTTTGTTTATATTTTTTGGATACTTGGATTCTTTTCACTAGGTAAGCAAACAAACAAAATAATTAATATAAATTTTGATTATAGAGATAGAATTTTTGCAAATGCTTTGATATTTTTTGGTATTTGTTTATATTTTTTTGTTTTTAGTTATGTTGGAATTAGCTTTATCAACTCCTTTTCTGACCCCTTAGGTACTAGATTTTCTATTATTAATAAGTCTGGTGGATTTTATCTTAGATCTATTTCTTTTTGGCTAATGTGGTGTGGCTGGTTTTTAAAATTTTTATTATTTGTTAAGGGTTTTAATATCAATAAAATTAGATTAATTCTTCTTTTTGTTTTTATTATTTTTCTATCTTTTCCTTTGGGTCAAAGATCTTTGATATTGTTTCCTATTATTTATTTAGTATTACTAATGTACTATTTAAAAATGATTTCATTTAAACGCATATCATTTTTATTATTATTTTTATTTTTTTTGGTTCCTGTATTAGGTCTTTACAGACAGTTAGGAAGCTCTGAATATTTATCCATTGATAAGTTTATTTCAAGTTTTAATCTGATTTTTGCAAATTTTCAGGACATTTTATTTTTGCTATCGGAAAGAATAAATAATTTATATTTTTTTACTATTTTTTTAGAATTTAAAGATCAGGTTGATTATGATTTAATTGATTCGATCTCAGGCTTCTTTAATTTATTTATTCCATCTTTTGCTCTATTAGGAGATAAGGCTGTTGATTTAACAACTTTATTAACTATTAAATATATAGGTTCGGTAAAAATGGGCACATATGATTTTACATCTTTTCCAGAGTGGTTGTTAATAGGAGGGTATTTTGCGATTCCAATTTTTGCTTTTTTTTCTGGACTTATTAATAGAATTATAGTTGATGGAGTGTTCAAATTAGGTTCAAGTATTTTTTTTCTAATGCTTTTTACCCACGGATTTTTCTTAAAAATGCCTTTTTTAAATATCAATAATATTAATAATATTTTTATTATAATATTCTTAATATATTCAATATTTATTTATTTATTATACAACACTTATAAAAGATTTAGATGATTTATAATATTGAAATTTATATGTATGAGAATTGAAAAACTTGACGGTTTAAGAGGGATTTTTAGTATGATGTTAGTTTTTTATCATTATCCACAGGAATATTTACCAGCTTTTATTTTTAATAACTTTCTTTTAAGAGAGTCTTACACTTTTGTTGATTTCTTTTTTGTTCTAAGTGGCTTTGTTATTTCATATAATTATAGTACCATTTCTAATTCTGCTGATTTTTTTATTTATTTAAAAAAACGATTTATAAGATTATTTCCATTATTAATTTACACATCACTTGTTTATTTTGCTTATATTATTTTTTCAGGATCAATTCTAATTAATTTTTTTCCAGAATACTTTAATGGATCTCCAATTATTTTAAATTTTCAGGATCATATTGAACCTTTATTAGATGTCTTATTTTTCACCAATTCAACACCACTTCTAGGGACTATTAACTCAATAAACTCACCATCTTGGTCAATATCTTCTGAGATGATTTCATACATATTTTTTGGGCTGCTTACACTTTTCTTCTCAAAAAAAAATAAAGAAAAATTTTTTTTAATATTAATACTGTTTTCAGCTGTAGTATTATTTTATAATGGAACTCTTTTTTTGAGTCAAGATTATGGTTTTTTGAGAGGTTTAATAAGTTTTATTTTAGGATATTTTGTTTGGAAATTTCACAAGAAAAATTTTCTAAATAATACATCTGAGCTAATAATCCCTATTTTATTATTAATCATTCTTTTTATACTTAATTATTTAGAAAATAATTCCGACAAGGGAGTGATTTATCGATTGTATGTATTTATAATTCCTCTATTTTATAGTTTTTCAATTTTAATATTACTAAAATCAAATGGACTTATTTCAAAATTTTTAGAATCAATGCCCATTCGTTACATAGGTAAATTATCTTATTCTATCTATCTTAATCATTTCATAATTCAATTCATTTTATTTAAACTTATATATAGAGTCTTTGAAATAGAACAAAGTTTAATAAATCAACTTATAATTGTAGTATTCGTAACTTTTTTTACAGTTTTTTACTCTCATTATACCCATAAATATATTGAGTTGAAAGTGGGTAAATTTCTTAAGAATAAAATTATAACGTAACTATTTTATAGCATATCTTTATTTAAAATTATAAAAGTAATACTTAATACGATGAAATATAAAAACGAAATAATTTTATTTTCATATTCATCCATAATTTTCTTATGTTTTTATCATTTAATAGGCTACAGTTTAGTTCAGTGGCCTGAAATAGATAATTTTCACTTTTTTCATCGATATTTTGATAATGATTTTTTAAAAAATGATTTCACTGTTGATTCAGTCGCAAATCATAACCCTAGAAATGTATTTCAATACTTTGTAATTTTATTAACCAAATTAACTTTTCAAAGTTGGCAAAAAATTCTGTTTCTCATAGACTTGACATCAAGAATAATTTTACCAGTATTATTATATAAAAATGTGATTATTTATTCAAAAATAGTATACCCAAGTATTAATAAAAACTTTATTTTTTTGTCATTTATTCTATTAATTACACTTTCTTATTATAATCTCTCATTCTTTAATGTTGGTGGTTTTGAATTTCATATGTTTGGCTTTCACTCAAGTATTTTATCTTTAATTTTCTTATCTAGTGGATTAATTTTAAATCAAATGCCAAGTAAATTAGCCTATTTTTCATCGTTAATAATTTTATCGTTCGGCACATTCTTACATCCTGTATTCGGGATTTTATTTTTTATTTTTTATTTATTATCAATTAATCCTTTAATCAATAAAAACCAATATATAATCACATTGTTATTTTCACTAATATTTCCCTTAATAGGTCTTAAAATTATTTTTAATGATTCTATTTTAAATGTTGAAGATTTTAACGATTTGTACATATATTATAGACATCCTCATCATTATCAAATTTCTCATATTTTTTCTAGTTCTTATGAAATAATCAAATTTTTAGGCTACAATATTTTTTTACTAATACCGTACGTTTTTTTTAAATCAAAAAAATTATTGATTATTCCAGTATTATTAACACTGATTATGATGCTTCAATTTATTTTTATTGAAGTTTATCCAATCAAACTTTTTTCAATATTGGGCCTAAATAGAATATATTTTTTCCTTCCTCTTTTAATTATTGTTTACTTTTCATATTTACCTTTTTTAAAAAAAATTGAAATAAGATATTTTTCAAAAAAAATAATTATAATTCCAATTTTAATATTACTATACTTTTCATTAACCACCAATGAGTTCACTTTAATGAAGGGAAAAGATAATCTAAAATTAAATTCATTTTTAAAAACCATTGATGATGATGATATTATTTTTATAGATCAATTTAGGTTAGATGCAGCTGAAATAAGTGTTATTAATAAAAAAAGAATTTATATAAGTAATATATTTCCTTTCAGTGAAAATTATTTTAAAGAGTATTATAGAAGATATTTTTTTAAAAAAAATAATAATTTTATACATGATGACATTAACACAATGAAAGATGAGAATATAAAATACATTTTGACAAATAAAAAAATTGAATCTAATTTAGTTGAACTTGTCTATATTAATCAAAATGACAAAGCTTATAAGATAGTCCATTAATTAATGTTTTAGTAAATTCAGTATATTAGAACTTTAATTAATTGCTCTTTTAAATATTTTTTTAGGAACAAATAATCTACAAAATAGTAAAATTTCATGTTAAAATCGTTTAGCAAAGAATCAAAGAGAAATTTATTTATTTATATTTTTTTAAAACTAGTTTTGTTATTTATTTTTTCATCTCAATATAATCGAGATCTTTTTTATCCGTTTCTAACATCAATTTCTTTAGACAATTTAAATCCATGGCAGTTTTATTTAGAAAATAATTTAAATCAAGATTCTTTTCCATATCACGGATTAATGCTATTAATCCTTGCTCCTTTTGCATTTATTGGAGAATTAATTGGTGGTGCATATTTATTAAAAATCCCACTTTTTTTAAGTGATTTAATAATTTTTTTTATTTTATTGAGGCTTTTTCCTGAAAAACATAAAAATATTCTTCTCTTTTATTTTTTAAACCCCATAATTATATATGCAACTTACATTCATTCACAATTGGATATTATACCCACTGCCTTAATATTTATTAGCGTTTATCAACTAACTCAGGAAAATTTAAGAAAGTCTGCAATTTTTTTTGGTTTAGCAATGGCAACTAAATTACATGTTATCATAGCTTTTCCATTAATTTTATTTTATTTATTCAAAAAATTTAAAATCCAAAGTGCTCTCATTTATGGTTTAATTTCATTATTAATATTATTTGTCTTTGATTTACCTTTCTTATTTAGTGAAGGGTTCTATAAAATGACAATCTTTAATCCAAAACAAACTCTTCTTTTAGATACCTTTTACAATATTGGATCATTGAAACTTATTCTCCCTGTTGGAACAATTTTAATGATTTATTTTCACTTCTTTAATCAAAATAAAGTTAATAATGACTTGCTGTATTTTTATTTTGGACTACTTTTTACGGCAACTTTCTTTTTTGTTTACCCTGGCCCTGCATGGTATGTGTGGATGATACCTTTTGTTGTTATTTATTTTATTAAAAACAAAAACTTTAATAAGACTTTGATTTTACACATAACATTTTCTTTTGCTTACCTTTCTTTTTTTATATTTTTTTACGAAAGTAGTTATAATGATATTATTTTTCTTGAAAATATAATAGATTGGAAAATTAAAAATGAAAATTTAAAAAATATTTCTTTTACTATTTTAGAGGCAATGCTTTTAGCAATTATATATAGTTTTTTTATATATGGTATTAAAAGTAATTCTATATACAATAAGCAGACAAATTTAACAATTGGTATTGGTGGAGATAGTGGAGTCGGAAAAACTACTTTTTTAAAAAATTTAAAGGATTTATTGGGTGACAATCTACTTCAAATTGAAGGGGATGGTGAGCATAAATGGGAAAGAGGAAATAAAAACTGGAAAAAATATACTCACCTTGATCCTAAAGCAAATCATATACATAAACAAGCCGATGCTTTACTAGAACTAAAAAATAATAACTCAACATTTAGAAGTGAATATAATCACAAAAATGGAACTTTTACAAAACCTTTAAAAATTCAACCAAAGGAGTTTATAGTTATTGCTGGCTTACATACTTTTTATCTCCCAAAAATTAGAAAAATTCTTGATTTAAAAATTTTTATTGATACAGATGAAAGCTTAAGAAGACATTGGAAAATTTTAAGAGACACCAAAAAAAGAGGACATAAAGTGAAAAACATTTTAAGTCAAATTGAAAATAGAATGAGTGATGCGAAAAAATATATTTATCCTCAAAGAAATTTTGCTGATATAGTTGTTTGTTTTTTTCCTCTAAAACCTATCAAAAAAAATGAAACTAATGTGGAATTAGGACTTAGAATTAGTTTTGATGCTAATATTCATGTTGAAGAAATTTTACAAATGTTAGATATTGATTACAAATGGGACTATAATAATGATTTGAAAACCCAGTTCATTGAGGTTAAATCAAATTCTAAATCTAATTTTAAAATTATTGCAAATAATACAGTAGAAAATATTAACGAAATAATTTCTAGTAAAGTTAAATGGAATTCAGGATTTGATGGATTAATTCAATTAATAAGCTTAAAAATGATTAGTGAAAAATTAAAAAATTAATTGACTTAATATGAAATATAAATCAATAATTTTAGATATAGACAATACATTATATAACTATAATGTTCCACATAAAAAAGCACTACAAACAGTTTTTGATTTTTGTTATGATAAATTTGATATTGATCAAAATTTATTATTAAAATTTTACACTAAAGCTAGAAAAGAGGTTCATATTGAACTCGAAAATACTGCATCTTCACATAATAGGTTATTATACTTTCAAAGAATGTGTGAATTAGTTGGCGTAAACCCCTTAAACTATAGCTTCATAATTTATAACCTATATTGGGATACTTTTTTAGAAAATATGATTCCATTTAAAAATGTTTATCAACTTTTAGAAAAATACAAAGAAAATATCTGTTTACTTACTGATCTAACCGCAGATATTCAGTTCCGCAAAACTAAAAAATTGAAATTAAACATCTATTGTAATAAAATTGTAACAAGTGAAGAAGCAGGTATAGAAAAACCTAACCCTCAAATGTTTATTTTGGCTCTAAAAAAACTTAATTTAAAAGAATCTGATGTATGTATGATTGGAGATAATTTCAGCAAAGATATAATTGGAGCTAGGAATTTGAATATTGATGCAATTTGGTTTAATCATGAAGAAAATAAGGAGTCCTATAATGACAACAAAATAGCAGAAGTTAAAACAATTAATGAAATTTTGAGTTTAGTATGAACGAATTAAATAAATTAATAAAATTATCTAAATATGCTGGCGAAAGATTTGACTTAGTTCAAGCTGGTGGGGGAAATTCATCTGTAAAGTTAGAAAATGGAGAAATGTTAATTAAAGCTTCAGGTTTTATTTTGAGTGATGTAGAAATAAACAACGGTTATTCAAAAGTTTTAACAAAACAAATTTCAGAAATTATTAATAACAAAAATGTTATAACAGAGAAAAACAAAAGAAATAGAGAAAATATAACTAACTCGTTAGTCAAAGACGGAACAATCAGTAAACTAAATAGACCTTCAATAGAAACTTTGTTACATTCTTTTCTTTATAAATATACTCTTCATACACATCCTATAGTGGTTAATATGGTTGTCATTAAAAAAAATTGGAAAAATATCCTTTCAAAAATATTCAATAAAGATAAAATAGCACTGGTTTCATATAAAACGCCAGGCATAGAATTAGCACTTGAATTAAATAAAGTTTTAAAATCATCAAATGAAATTCCTAATATTATTTTTTTACAGAATCATGGTCTCATTATAACTTCAAGTAAATTTGAAGATATAAAAAAAATAAATGAATATGTAATAGAAAAGATAGAGTCCTTTTTAAAGGTAGATTTTTATAAATATAAATTGACTAATAAAATATCTGCTCTGGTTAACATATTAAAAAATGATAATAATATATCTTATCTGAGCGAAGATTATTATCTAAATGAACAAATTAAACTTAATATCAAACTTTTTGATTTCCCACCGTTCTGTCCAGATGGTTTTGTATTTTGCGGATTTTCACCAGTCAAAATAAGTAACTTAGATGATCATAAAATTATAAAAAGTTATTTTAAAAAAAATTTTGAACTACCAAAAATTATTATTTATAAGAAAATGTTATTTTTTATTGCCCAGAATGTGAAAAAAGCCAAAGAGATGGAAGAGGTAATGAAATTTCATATTTCAGTATTAAATGAAAGTAATAAGAAAATTAATTTATTGGAAAAACAAGAATTAATGTATTTAAGTAATTGGGAAGCAGAAAAATTTAGACAAAATATATAAATAATACGATTATAAAATGCATATAGTAATACCGATGTCTGGGATAGGTAAAAGATTTATTGATGCCGGATACACAGAGCCTAAACCACTTATAGTAATAGATAATAAGCCAATAATAGAACATGTTTGTGATTTGTTCCCTGGAGAATCAAAATTTACATTTATTTGTAATTCAAAACATTTATCTAAAACAAATATGAGACAAGTCTTGTTGGGAATTAAGCCCAATTCGAATATTGTCGAAATTCCAAATCATAAAAAGGGTCCAGTATATGCTGTTAGTTTGATCGAAGAATATATTGAAGACGAAGAAGAAGTTATCGTAAACTATTGTGATTTTGGCACTTATTGGGACTATAATGATTTTTTAAAACATACTCGAGACAGAAATGCTGACGGAGCGATACCAGCATATAAAAGATTCCATCCTCACATGTTAGGTAGTGACAACTATGCTTTTATGAGGGATAAGGAGCAGTGGATGTTGCAGATAAAAGAAAAAGAGCCGTTTACAGAAAACCGCAACAATGAATTTGCTTCAAATGGTACATATTATTTCAAAAAAGGGGAATATGTGAAAAAATACTTCAATGAACTTATTAGAGAAGATATAAACTTAAATGGAGAATATTATGTGTCTTTAATATATAATTTATTGGTTAGAGATAATCTAAAAGTATCTATTTATGATATTCAACATATGCTGCAATGGGGAACACCCGAAGATGTTCAAGAATATAATACTTGGTCAAAATATTTTAGAGATGCTATAAAAGAAAAAGAAAAACCAAAAGCAGTAAAAAATAGCTTAACACTAATTCCTTTAGCAGGTCATGGGAGTAGGTTTATAAAGGCAGGGTACAAAGACCCCAAACCTCTTATTAACATAAGCGGTAAACCTATGATTATTCAAGCAGCAAAATCTTTACCCAATAGTGAAAATCACATATTTGTAACATTAAAAGACCATTTAGAGAATTACCCGCTCGAAAAAACATTAAAAAGTGAATATCCAGATTCTAAGGTTATTTCAATAAATGAAGTAACTAAAGGACAGGCTATTACTTGCAGTTTAGGCTTGAAGGATTTAGACATGAATACTTCATTACTTATAGCTGCAACTGATAACGGTATGATTTATGATAAAAATAAATATCAAAAATTAATTGAAGATGAAAATGTAGACGCAATTGTTTTTACATTTAGACATCATGTTTCTAGCAAGAATAATCCTCATATGTATGGCTGGGTTAAAACTGATAAAAATGAGAATGCAACAGCTGTTTCTGTAAAATCACCTATTTCTGATAATCCATATGACGATCATGCGATAGTTGGAACATTTTATTTTAAGAAGTTAGCATATTTCAATCAAGCTCTAAAAAAATTATTAGATAAGGATATAAAAGTAAATGGTGAATATTATGTTGATAGTTTAATAGGTGAGATTATCGAGTTAGGCCTGAATGTAAAGGTTTTTGAAATTGAAGATTATATTGGATGGGGTACTCCAGAGGATTATGAGACGTTTGTATATTGGCAGAGTTTCTTTAATAAGGTTTCTTGGCACCCTTATACTTTAGAAAAAGATATTACGGTAAACAAAAGTAAAACAAAAGAATTAGATAAAAGTTTCAGGGATTTCAATCAAGATTTTAGATGAATCAAATCAAAAGAGAATTAAATAAATTTCTGTTTGCTGGATTAGCCGCTGTAGGTACTGATTTGTTAGTCTATTACTTACTATTGAACCTTTTAAGTACTGAAATGTCAAAAGGAATCTCTTTTATTATCGGTTCAGTAGTTGCTTTTGTTATAAATAAGTATTGGACCTTTGAAAAGCCTGAAAAATCTTATAAAGAAATGATTCGGTTTGGAGTTTTGTATCTTACAACATTAGGATTAAACGTAATGACAAATAAAATAGTATTGGATTATACTGATATTGTTCTGGTTTCCTTTATAGTTGCTACAGGAATTAGCACAATATTAAATTTTGTTGGCCAGAAATGGTGGGTATTTAATAAACAATAATATGAAGTTATCTATAATTCTTCCTTGTTATAATGAAGAAAAAAACATACCATTAATTCTTGAAAAATTTAATAACTGTATAATAACAGAGGACATTGAATTAATATTGGTGAATAATGGTTCATCTGATAATTCTGAGAATGTGCTTAAAAAATTACTCCCAAAGTATAGTTTTGCAAGGACTGTAAAAATAGAAATTAATGAAGGTTACGGTTATGGAGTTGTTCAGGGATTAAACAGTTCAAAAGGTGAGTTTGTATGTTATACTCATGCAGATATGCAAACTGACCCTGGAGATGTCTTAAAAGCGCTTGAGATAATAAAAAACTCATCAGATTCTGAAAATTGCTTTATTAAAGGGGATAGAAAAGGAAGAGGTTTCTTTGATCAGTTTTTTACTATAGGAATGAGTGTTTTCGAGACTTTATATATGCGCACAATTCTTTGGGACATAAATGCACAACCAAATTTATTCCATAGAAATTTTTTTAAAAGTTTAGATAATATTCCTAAAGACTTCTCTCTTGATTTATATTTTCTCTTCATGGCAAAAAAAAAGGGACTTAATATAATTAGATTTGATGTTATTTTTCCACCAAGGATTCATGGAGTATCAAGTTGGAATGTTGGTCTTTCATCAAGGTGGAAGTTTATAAAAAGAACAATTAACTTTAGCACTAAGTTAAAAAAAGAGTTATAAGATGGAATTTATTGCGCACAGAGTTAATACTATAGAAGAGTTAAGGAAAGTTCCTAAAGAATATGGAGTTGAACTTGATTTAAGAGATTTTGGAGAAAGATTAATACTTCAACATGACCCTTTTATTGATGGTGAAGATTTTGAAGAATATCTTAAGTTTTATAACCATGGTACCATGATTTTAAATATTAAAAGTGAAAGAATAGAAATAATGTCATTAAAACTTTTAAAAAAATATAATATAAAAAATTATTTTTTTTTAGATAGTTCATTTCCAATGATTCACTATCTAAGTAAGGAAGGAGAGAAAAATATTGCTTTAAGATTTTCAGAATTTGAAGGTATTGATACAATTTTAAACATGACGGGTAGAATCAAATGGATTTGGGTAGATTGTTTCAACAAACTCCCGATTAACAAAGATATTTATAAAGTTTTAAAAAAAAATGGATTTATGCTGTGCTTAGTTTCACCTGAACTTCAAAATCAGAACGAAAAATTAGAATACTATAAAGAATTTTTAGATCAAAATTCAATAATTTTTGATGCTATTTGTACTAAAATGTATAATATCAATAAATGGAAAAGTTAACGATATTATTATGAGTGCTATTAATTGTTTTTCTACCAGGTATTTTTAAAAGATTCTTTGCTAAAAGCTTTGTTTACATCTTTATAAACTGTCTTAGAATTGTTTCTTAATTTAAGAAAATCTTTTGATTTAATCTTAGAAAGTATAGATATAGGAAATAAAAAAAAATAAAAAATAAAACTTAATATTATATTAGGTATTATAAGTCCTAATAACTCCGCAAGTTTAAACCACAAGTATTCAATTTTTTTACTTAAATATGTTGATGACCAACCTATAAAAGACAATGCTAAAATTATATACAATAAAAAACTGTAATTAGTAAAAAAAAATACAATCAATAAACCTGTGATTATAACTAGTATAGTTTTTGACGAATCATTTTTAATATTACTCATATACTAAAACAATGTATAGATAAAAGGAGCTAAAGCACTGCTTCCTCCAATAACTATTAAAAATCCTAATAAAAGTAAAACAAAAATTACAGGAGCTAACCAGTATTTTTTCCTTTGTTTTAAAAAACCCAACAGATCTTGTATTATCTCCATTTTTATTTGTAATAATTATTAATCATAAAGTCAGATATAATTTTTGCGGCGTTTTCACTTCCTTTCGAATTAAAGTGAACTTCATCATAAATGTATTTATCCTTTTCCAAAGTTAAGGAATCTAAATCAATTAAATCAAGTTTTTTAGTTTTTGATATTTCTCTAACAATATTATTAAACTTTTTATATAATTTCATCATCCTTTCAATGTCAATGTTTCTCTGTGAATAATTTGTGTTTTCATATATTAATTGGTCGTCAGGTGAAAACCTATTAGCTTGAGTCATTAACACCACTTTAATATTATAGTTTTCAGCTAATAAAATAAAATTATTTAGAGAATTTTTATATTGACTTAATATTTCATTATCAGGGATATCCTTAATGTCATTTTCAAAATCTAACCATTCGTCAACCTCTTTAATCAGAGATGGAAAAATTAAATTTTTAATTTTAATAAAAAATTTAATTGTGTTAGGAAATGCTAATTCAATAAATTTTTTATTGGAATCACTTTTTATGATAATTGATCGAGTGATTGGTGCATTCCAATAACTTCCTGATTTTATCAAAAGTGCTAAGTCATTAATATTATGCATTAAAAAAACAAACTTAGGATTTAGAGGAATTCCTCTTGAAAGAAGATCAAAAGAGGATTCAATACTGCTTTTACCAGAAACTCCAGCGTTCAAAAATTTTAAATTTAATTTTAATGAATCATTTAATGTCTTTTGAACTAAATATGGGAATCTTTTAGATTCATTTACATATAAACATTCAGTTGTACTCCCACCATAAAAAATAGCATCTACAGACTTATAATCATTTAATCCATCATCATCTCCAATTATATACCCTTCATTATCAGTTCTAAGTCGATAATTTTTATTTTCTAGAATAGGTTCCTTATTGTAAGAGTTTACTCTCTCAAGGTATTGTTTATACAAAGAAACGTTTAAATTTAGGTTAGGCTTATGTTCTTTTAGACGAATTTTTCTAACTTGGTTAAAATTTTGTTCAGCAAACAAATAATTTAAAGAAATTTCTAGACAAAAAATACAAATTAAAATAATAACAGTATTTATCAAAAACAACTTTAATGTCTTCATGTTTAATCTAACTTAAATTTTACAAACCATTTTTCTTTATTTTTCCAATCTTTTTGATCCGTTTTTACATAAACAAAATTATTTATAACTAAATAGTCCATTTCAGTACTCATAAAACATCTATAAGCATCATAAGGAGAACAAACTATTGGTTCTCCTCTGACATTGAAACTTGTATTTACAACAATTCCATAACCAGTTATATCTTTAAAAGCATTTATCAATTCCCAATATTTTAAATTAGTTTCTTTGTGAACACTTTGTATTCTAGCGGAATAATCAAGGTGAGTAATAGATTGCAAAACACTTCTTTCTGTGTAAAGCCTTTCCCATAAAGACAAATCATAATAATTATTTGGTAATTTCTTTTTAATTGAATCATTAATTGGAGCGACTAATAACATGTATGGGGAGTCTGTTTCTAAATTAAATAATTTTTTAGAATCCTCAGCTAAAACAGAGGGAGCAAATGGTCTGAAACCTTCTCTATATTTAATTTTAAGATTTAATTTTTTTTGCATTTCTGGGTTTCTTGCATCCCCTAAAATACTTCTGTTTCCTAAAGCACGGGGTCCAAATTCCATTCTTCCTTGAAACCAGCCAACAACTTTACCTAAACTGATTTCATTAGCTATAAACTGATTTAGTTCGTTAAAATCAGAGTAATTTTTAGAAACTGCTTTGGTTTTCTTATTCATAGATATAACTTCCTTTTCAGAAAAACTTGGCCCTAGATATGAACCTTGCATTATATCATTAATACCATCAATGTTTCTATTTCCTTCATAGTACATATGGTAAATTGCTTGAGCAGCACCAAGGGCAGCCCCTGCATCACCAGCCGCAGGTTGAATATATATATTTTTAAATATATTTTCTTTTTGTAATTTACCGTTAGCTACACAATTAAGAGCTACACCACCTGCAAGACATAAGTTTTCTGAATTTGTTAATCTTTTGGCTTCTTTCGCCATTTTCAAGACAATTTCTTCTGTTACAATCTGAATAGCCAATGCTAAATTACAATGATATTGCTCTAAATCTAACTCATTTTTCCTTCTTGGAAAACCAAAAATTTTTTCCCATTTTTTATCTTTGACCATTCTTAATCCTGTAGCATAATTATAATATTTTTGATCAAGCCAAATAGAACCGTCATCCTTAATGTCAACTAAATTCTCTTTGATTAACTTAATAAATTTATATGTCTCATCAGATTTTGGGTTTCCATATGGTGCAAGTCCCATTAATTTATATTCTCCTGAATTTACCTTAAAACCTAAATAGTAAGTAAATGAGCTATATAATAAACCTACAGAATGGGGAAAATGTAATTCTTTCAAAAACTTTATATTATTATCTTTTCCAATTCCAATTGATGCTGTGCTCCATTCGCCGACACCGTCAATAGTAAGAATAGCAGAGTTTTTGTAAGGAGATGAAAAAAAAGCACTTGATGCATGAGATAAATGATGTTCTGGAAATAATAAATTTAACTTTTTTAGATCATAATTTCCAACTTCCCTTAACCCATCTCTTATGTTTTTTTTTAAAAAAAGTTTTTCATTAAGCCAAACAGGAATTGATTTTAAAAAAGATAATAATCCAAAGGGTGAAAAAGCATAATAAGTTTCTAATAATCTTTCAAACTTTAACAAAGGTTTGTCATAAAAAACAACAGCATCTAATTCGTCAATTTCAAGACCAGATTCTTCTAGGCAGTATTTGATTGCATTAACAGGGAATTTTGATGATTGTTTCTCACGTGTAAAACGTTCTTCTTGAGCTGCTGCAATAATCTTGGAATTAATAATCAATGCTGCTGCTGAATCATGATAAAAAGCAGAAATTCCTAAAATTTTTTTCATTTACATTATTTGAGCAAAAGTAAATAAATAATTCTATTTAAATAGACATTTTATTTATTAAATTCAAAATTTTGGTCAACATAAAAAAGTTATTTTATTCAACAAAATTATGGAGTATTAGAAAACGTTCATTGGATTATTATTTGCAACTGATTCAACAATGAAATCATTAATTAAAGACTCGTTAACACATATATAATATCAGTAATTATTATTTTTTTGTTTTTACATTTATTCATCGATACTAACGTTATATTTACACATAGTAATTAATGCAATGAAAAAAATTTTAATTATTTCAGATAGCTATTTATTTCCACCAAGAAACGGAATGGAACTGCCAATTTATAAAGCTGTTGAAAACCTACATAATCATATTGATTTTGATTTAACTATTATTAATTCTAACTCAAATATTTGTTTAGAAAAAAAACGATCTATTAATGACAATTTTTTTTCTAAAATTGATTTTATAGAGACAGAAAAGGTTTCTTTTTTTACCAAACTTCGTGATGAACTTTTTTTAAAGAAGCCTTTTTACAGTAACATGAAGATAATAAATAATGATTTTCAATATGATCAGTATGATTTTATTTGGATTTCAAATACTAGAAATGTTGGTTTTATATTTTTTATAAAAAAATATTTATATAAAACAGTTTTGACTATAAATGATTCAAATTATTATACTTATTATGAAAGAATTAAAACAGTTTTTAATGGTAAAGAAAAAGCTTCTTTTAACAAGTTTTTATATATTTTCAGACTCCCTTTTCTAGTATTAAATGAAAAAAAATATTTAAAAAAAGTATCTAAAATTCATGTTCAAACCTCGCTTGAAAAAGCTAGAACTGTTAAACTTTTTATAGATCCAAAAAAAATACATGTTATTCAAAACGGTATAGATATTAAGTTAATGAATATAAAATATAAGTATAATTCAAATAAAATTTTACTAATGAGCCATATGACCGAAGGAAGAGAGTATCAGACTTATTGGTTTTTAGAAAAGATATGGCCTAAAGTATTAAATTTCAATAATTCTGTTGAGTTATTAATTGTTGGTTCTATGCCTAAAAACATTGACACAATTAGTAAAAAATATAAAAATGTTATATTTAAAAATTATGTTAATGAATTATCAGATGCATACAGTGACGTAGCATTATCTGTTATACCTCACTATCAATCTTCAGGTTTTATTAATAGACTTTCTGATTCAATAAGTGCAGGAGTTCCCTCAGTTATCTCCAGAAAAATATCATTAACATACCCTCAGTTTCTTCACGAAAAGCATGGTTTTATCTTTGATAATAATCATGAATTAATAAATTTTATTATTAAAACATTAGATAATAAAAAATTACGACTACAATTTTCAAAAAATCTTAATAATTTAGCAATTCAACAACCAGATTGGAATAGTTTTGCTAGAGGAATTAATGAATTATTACTCAATTAAAATATTATGATTTTCAATAAATATTTTTTTAAACAACGTATCGCAAATTATTTATATAAATTTTTAATCAATATTAAAAAATTAGATAAATCCAAAAACGTTTATATTTACGATATTGACAACACTATAGCCAAAACTCATGAATTTCCTAACTTCAATGGGGTTTTAGATAAAACTAATGTTAGAGTTCTTGATCATTATAAAAATATTACTGAAAAAATTATTTTAAATTATAAGAATAAAGACGTAGTATTTTTTTTTTCTGTGAGGCCTATTAAACTTTGGCCTGATACTCTTAAATGGTTAAGAAATATTAGAATAGATGTGAAATCTAATGAATTATTTTTTTTTCAATCACCAATGCATAAAGTAAATTTTATAAAATTCTTATGTGACAAAGGTTTTACAATTACTTTTTATGATGATATGTCATATAATCATGAAAATAATAAAATTTTATTTTATCAAAATGAAATTGATATTTTAAAAAAAATGCCTATTGAATTTTTTGATTATAATTTTTTAAAAAAATACAATAAGTAATTGTAAATTAATTTTTAATAATATAAATAAATGTTTGCTCCCAATAAATATAATGTAGTTGTTCCGAATACTGAAATTCATCATCGCGGAAATAATTTTAAAACTCTTTATAATGATTTTTTAAGGTTATTTCGTAATAAATTTGATATTCCTGAAAAATATGATTTTTTAGTTTATAATGGTTCTGGTTCACAAACAGTAGAAAAAGTTATTCAGTCCTTAAATTTCAATTTATCTCACCCTTATAATGATGGTAAATTTGAATTAAGGTGGAACGAAATGTCAAAATACTACAGAAAAAAAAATCCTAATAATACAAATAATTGTGTTGTTCAGTTTGAAACTTCAATTTCAAAAAAAAGAGAAACTACAGGGGCTTATTTAGTTGATGCTGTTTGTGCTTTTCCATATTATGAGCTTCCTAAAAATTTTAAAATTTTAGTAACAGTTTCGTCAAAATTAATTGGTGCTGCTCCAGTATTAGGTATTGTTATTTATGACAAATCAATTTTAAATGATTTAGACTATTCAGTACCAGGCGGGTTATATGATTGGATTAAATATTCAAAAACAGGACAAACTCCATACACTCCTTCAATTTCTCTACTTAGCTCTTTAGTTAATGAAATTAAACATTTTAATACTGATGATATGTTTGATAAAATTAATTCTGTAAGTGATATGATTTTAGATATTGTTGGGCCTAATGCAATATATGGAGATAAAAGAGGACCAGCCATTTCAATTTATAAAACACATGTAAATTTAGTTAGGTGCAAGCAATTAGAAATTTACGGCATGCACACTGACAAAGATTTTATTCAAATATTCACTTACACTGAAAGCATTGAAAAATATAAAACAATTTTACCTCAAATATTAAAAAAATGATTCTAATTAAATACATCGAAAGATTTATATTATTAATTTTAAAATTTCCATTTAAATCTTTTATCAGTTTATATAATAAAAATGCAAATGTTGTAATTATATCTAGTTTTTTAACAACTGGAAAATTCGGAAGAGAATTGTTAATAAGAGAGTTAGGTTACATTCGTTATTGTTGTGATAATGATATAGAATTTTATTTTGGAAAACTATCTGGGAGTTTTAAAAATAAAATAATTTTCTGGGCACCAAATTTAAGTATAGACAAATATAAATTTGATAATTATTCCAAGGTAATTTTAGACTTAGCAACAAGTATAGAAGCTCAGGGCAATAAACTTTTTCCGTCTTCAAAGGAATTATTGTTTCTTGAAAATAAAAAATTTATGCATGATGTTTTAGATAAATTTAATATCAATACCCCAAAAACCTGGTCCTATGATAAATTAAGTGAAATAGAATACGATGTTTTAGAGTTTCCCCTTTTATGGAAAGGAGCACATAGTTCAGGAAGTAAAGATATAGTTAAGTTTGAAAATTTAAATGAATTAAAAAAATTTATATCTGAAAGAGATACTTGGGAAAAAGTAATATTACAGAAGTTAGTAAATATGCGCAGAGATATGAGAGTGACTATTGTAGAAGGAGAATTTTTTAGTGCTTTTTGGAGAATTAATGAGAAAGAAGAATGGCAAGTAACAGCAACCAGTTTAGGAAGTCGTCTTGAGTTCACTAAAATTTCTGAAAAACTATTGAATGATTTAAAATATATAATGGATTTATGTGATTTGACAACTGCTGGAATTGATGTATGTTGGGAAAATGATGATATTCAAGGAGATCCAATAATTTTGGAGCTTTCACCCCTTTTTTCAATAAACCCATATGCAGATTTAAGTAATAAAAAATATAAATATGGAAAGTTTAAGAAAAAGTATTTTATAAAAAATAGTTATGGAAGTTTACAACAGAAAGAACTTATCGAAATTACATATTCATACTTTGGCTCCAAATATTCACAAATTTTTAATAATCATAATTAATATTATATGTTAAATAAATAAGTTAATTGAATGAGAATCATTATTGACGCATGTACTCAGGGATCTGGAGGTGGAAGAAGACATTTAAAAGAAATTTTGAATGAATTCATTAAAGCTGAATATAATATTAGTAAAATTTATATTTGGGGACCCAATACTTTATTAAGTATCATTCCTGATAACCATTTGATTATAAAAAAGACTTCAAAATTATTAAATAGTGGAATCTTAGGGAGTTTTATTTGGCAATATTTTTTTAGAGATTCAGATTTTAAAAAAATTGATTTTAATTGTATTTACAGTCCATATGGTAATTATACAGGAAATCTTAAACCCTATGTAACCATGTCAAGGAATATGTTAATGTTTGAAGAAAAAGAAAGAAAGAAATATGGATTTACATTTGCTAGACTTAAACTTAAATTACTGTATTTTGTGCAAAAAAAATCATTTATAAACTCATCAGGTATTATCTTTCTTTCAAATTATGCCAAAAAAATCATTTTAGACATTTTAAAAAATAACATTGAGTCTAGTGTTGTTATTAATCATGGTGTTTCAGATACATTCCGTAAGTTGCCAAAGCCACAATATCCAATTTCAAAATATTCTACAACTAATCCATTTGAACTATTATATGTTTCTAATATACTTCCTTACAAGTATCATTTAAATGTTATTAATGCTGTTAATCAATTAGTGAAAGAGGGGGTTCCTGTAAAATTAACTTTAATTGGAAAAAATGAATTTGATAAAATTGGAAAAAAGGTTAATAAATTAGTTAATGAAATAAATATTGATAATAAAATTATTGATTGGTATCAAAATGTTTCAATTGATGAGGTAAAAAAATATTATCACCTTTCCAATTGTTTTATATTTGCATCAACTTGTGAAAACATGCCTAATATTTTAATTGAAGCTATGAGTTCTGGATTACCAATAATATGTTCGAATACTGGCCCTATGAAAGAGTTCCTTAAAGAATCTGGTATTTATTTCAACCCTCTTTCTGTTATAGATTTAAAAAAATCTATTTTAAAGATGATTAATGATGTCGATTTAAGAAAGAAATTATCAAAAAATTCTTATGAACTATCTTTTAATTATTCATGGCAAAAATGTGCACAAAAAAGTATATCATTTATAATAAATAATTCTAATAATTTAAAAAATGTTTAAAAACAAAATACTTCTTATTACAGGTGGAACTGGTTCTTTCGGATCGACCATTCTCGAAAAATTTAAAAACATTGATATTAAAGAGATCAGAATTTTCTCTAGAGATGAAAAAAAGCAACATGACCTTCGCGTTAAATTAAATAATCCTAAAGTAAAATTTTTTATAGGAGATGTTAGAGATAAAGAAAGTGTAGATAATGTAGTAAAAGGAGTTGACTTTATTTTTCATGCTTCTGCTCTTAAACAAGTTCCAGCTTGTGAATTTTTCCCGCTTGAAGCTACTAAAACTAATGTAATTGGGACTAGCAACGTTCTGAATGCAGCCATTAAGCACGAAGTAAAAAAAGTTATATGTTTAAGTACAGATAAGGCCGCGTATCCTATAAATGCTATGGGGATCTCAAAAGCATTAATGGAAAAAGTTGCAATTGCGAATTCTAGAAATTCAAATAAAACTATTATTTGCGTTACTAGATACGGAAATGTGATGGCCTCAAGAGGTTCAGTAATTCCTCATTTTGTTGAACAAATCAAAAAAAACAAACCTCTTACCCTTACAGATCCAAATATGACTAGATTTTTAATGTCATTGGATGAGGCTGTTGATCTAGTTTTATTTGCTTTTAAAAATGGTAAGGCAGGAGATCTTTTTATTCAAAAATCTCCGGGTTCAACAATACAAGACTTAGCACTTGCAATTCAAAATTTATTCAATTTAGAAAAGGAAATGACCATAATTGGGAAAAGACACGGAGAAAAAATGTACGAAACTCTTGCTACAAAAGAGGAAATAGTTAAAGCGGAAGATCTTAAAAATTATTTTAGAATTCCAGCTGATAATAGAGATTTAAATTATGATAAATATTTTGTTGAAGGGAATCAAGAAAATCAAAGTGAAGAAGATTATAATTCATCAAATACAAATCAATTGTCAATCAATCAAATTAAAGAAAAATTATTAAAGTTAGATTATATAAAAACTGAATTAGAACAACAATGAAAAAAATTAGAATAATGACAATAGTTGGTACAAGACCTGAAATCATCAAATTAAGTGAGGTAATGAAGGAGCTTGACAAACATACAGAACATATAATAGTTCATACAGGACAAAATTATGATTACGAACTAAATGAATTGTTTTTTGAGCAATTAAATGTTAGAACACCTGATTATTTTTTAGAGGCTGTAAAAGGAACAGCTTCTGAAACAATTGGAGATATAATAGCTAAAGCTGATAAGATTTTTGCAAAGATTAATCCGGATGCTTTATTGGTTTATGGCGACACAAATAGTTGCTTAAGCGTTATTCCTGCCAAAAAAAGAAAAATACCAATTTTTCACATGGAAGCAGGTAATAGATGTTTTGATCAAAGAGTTCCTGAAGAAATAAACAGAAAAATAGTAGATCATTTAAGTGATATTAATTTACCTCTTTCAGAACAGGCAAGAGATTATTTGATATCTGAAGGTATAAAGCCAGAAACTATTATCAAAACCGGGTCTCCTATGGCAGAAGTATTGAAAGCAAACATGTATAAAATTCTTGAAAGTGATATTTTGCAGAAGGAGAATTTAGATAAGAAAGGATATATTGTGATGAGTATTCATAGAGAAGAAAATGTTGATTCCCCTAAAAACTTTAATGATTTATTGGAATCTATTGATGAACTTACAGTGAAATATAAGATGCCAATTATTGTTTCTACTCACCCAAGAACTCGAAACAAACTGAAAGAAATTGGATATGAAGATAAAAATCCATTAATACGTTTCTCTAAACCATATGGTTTTCATGAATACAATAACCTTCAAATGAATGCATTTTGTGTGATCTCTGACAGTGGAACTATTGCTGAAGAAGGATCAATTTTGAACTTACCAGCTGTAACAATTAGACAAGCACATGAAAGACCAGAAGGCATGGATGAAACAACTGTAATTATGTCTGGTTTAAATAAAAATAGGGTATTGGAGGCTGTTGAAGTGGCCACAACTCATAATAATGAAGAAAATAGAGCAATTAAGCCTGTCAAGGATTATGAATCTGATAATGTTTCAAAGAAGATACTAAGAATCATTTTATCTTACACAGATTATATTAATAGAACAGTTTGGTATAAAGAAATATAATAATGAGATTAAAGGTTTTAGTTTTAGGTTCTACAGGATTAATTGGCCATCAAGTGTTTAATTATTTATTTAAAACAGAAAAATATGAATTGTCAAATATTTCATATCGAAAAAAACTAAATCATGAAACAATTTTATGTGATGTTAGAAATCAAGATCAATTTATTGAGATAGTTAAATCAATATCACCAGATGTTATAATAAACTGTATTGGTATTTTAATTAAAGGAGCCAATTTAGACCCCGAAAATGCGATTTTTATAAATGCTTATTTTCCACATAGGCTAATGAGTCTTGCGGATGAATTAAATAGTAAGCTAGTCCATATGTCAACTGATTGTGTTTTTTCAGGTGCGAACGAGATGCCATATATAGAAAAAGATTTTAAAGACGGTAAAGATACTTATGCAAAGTCTAAAGGTCTTGGAGAAATAATAAATAAAAATCATTTAACTCTAAGAACTTCTGTTGTTGGACCAGAATTGAAAAGAGATGGTGAAGAATTATTTCATTGGTTTATGTCTCAAAACGGAGAAGTTAATGGATTTACAAAAGCTATTTGGTCTGGAGTAACAACTTTAGTTTTATCAAAAGTAGTGGATTGGGCTATTGAGTGTAAAATCACAGGTTTGTATCACGTAACTAATAATAAAAGTATAGACAAGTTTACCCTTTTGAATTTGATAAAAAAATATACTAAAAAGAATATTTTAATACATCCATATGATAAAAAGGTATTGAACAAAAGCTTTATTGATACTCGAAAAGAATTAAGTTTCGAAATTCCAACTTATGATGAAATGGTAAAAGATATGATTTTTAAGACCAAAAGTGAAAAATATCTTTATAGTCATTATGATTTATAATTTAAACTGTTTTTAATTTTTTAAATCATTAAGAAAATCTTTAAATCAATTATTTAAGTTCAGTAAGTATAATGAAACTATTACTAATTATCGATGACTACCTTCCTGATAGCACTAAAGTCGGAGCAAAAATGATGCATGAATTAGCTTTAGAGCTGAAAAATAATAGCCACGAGATATTGGTTTTGACACCAAAACCAACTCAAAAAAAATTATTAACCATACAGAAAATTGATGGTATAAGTGTTTTATTCTTTAAAAGCGGAGAAATCAAGAATGTTGGAAAAGTAAAACGAGCAATTAATGAGTCATTATTATCATATCAAGCATTTAGGTCTTCAAAAAAATATTTAAAAGAAAATCAGTGCGACGGTATTATCTATTTTTCTCCATCAATATTTTTTGGCAGCTTAGTTAAGAAACTTTCTAACCTTTGGAATTGTAAATCATATTTGATTTTGAGAGATATTTTTCCTCAATGGGCAGTTGATAATAACTTGATAAATGAAAACTCTATAGTTCACAAGTATTTTAGTTTTTTTGAAAAAATTAACTATAAATCTGCTAACAGGATTGGTGTAATGTCACCATCCAATTTAGAGTTTTTTAAATCTAAAAATATCAATACTTCCAAATTTGAAGTATTGTATAATTGGTCTCAAATAACCGAGATCCCTAAAAAAGTAAATAATTTTCGAAAAAAACTTAAGCTTGAAAATAAAATTGTATTATTTTATGGAGGTAATATAGGTCATGCGCAACAAATGATAAACCTTATTAATCTTGCTAAAAAATTTACAGAAAATAGTTCTGTTCATTTTTTATTTGTTGGCCAAGGTGATGAAGTTGAGTTATTAATGGAAGAAGTGAGTAATAATAAACTTAAGAATATTACATATTTACCACCAGTGAATCAAAAAATTTATTTTGAGATGTTAAATGAATTTGATATTGGAATGTTTAGTCTTCATTCGGGACATAAAACACATAATTTTCCAGGTAAATTATTAGGTTATATGTCATACTCAAAACCGATTTTAGGGTGTGTTAATAGCGGAAATGATTTGGCAGATATTGTAAATTCCGCTAAAGCAGGAATTATAGTAAACAGTAATGATTCTTTGGGATTATATGAAGCTGCTAAGATTTTAATTGACTCGAAAAGTATTCGAAATAAAATGGGTACAAATGGAAGAGAACTACTTATGAATAAATTTTCTGTTAAAAGCATTTCAAAACAAATTTTAAGTAACTTATGATTTTTTTAATATAAACAAATACAACTATGTGTAATAAAGTCAGTTAATAAAAATTAAGTGAAATGCTAAAAAAAATTATTTATTGTAATAGAGAATTAACAAGTTTATTTGTAAATATATTTAATAATATGTTTGGTGAAATTAATAATTGCGAAGATTATTTTTATAGTCTTATAAATAATAAATTTACATCAAAAACAATTCTCGAACTAGGTGGAACTAATAGACCATTGTTTAAAAAGTCTAAAGAAAATAATTATATTGGTATAGATATTGACACAACATTTAATAGTAAAGATGTTTATCACAAATATTTTATTCAATCGTGTGAGGTTTTTAATGATAGTATTAAAGCGGACCTTATAGTTTCTAAATATTTACTAGAACATGTTCCTAATAATTCTAAAACGTTCAAAAATATTGAAGGCTGGTTAAATCCAAATGGATTATCAGTTAATCTTTTTCCCTTAGGTTTCCACCCTTTTTCTATATCGAACAAATTAGTTGGCAACAGGATTACTCGTTTTTTGATTCCAATTCTTAGGCCTGAATCAAAAGATATTACTGGTTACCCTGCTTATTATAATTTATGTAACAGTTTTGCTCTAGAAAAATTTGCTAAAAAATCAAATTTTAATTATAAAATCAAATATTTTTTTGGTGCTGAAGATTATTTTGGTTTTTTCTTTCCATTTGGAATTATTGTTCATATTTTAAATAGAATATTTCATCTGTTTAGATTAAATATATTTGCATCAAATGCTGTTTTGGTTATTTCTAAGTAAAATACTTGTCTATTAAATTTATAATTAATTTTCATGACTTCCTGGGTGACTATAATTCTTAGTTCTAAATTTTATTAAAATGGTTCAAATATTTTCCAAAGCATAATTTTTAAATTAAAACATTTGTTAACACCAGCTATTAACTAAAAATTTGGCAGAATACTTTATATTTATAAAATGAAAGGCATAATTTTAGCTGGTGGTTCTGGATCTAGACTCTACCCGATAACAAAAGGGACATCTAAACAGCTTTTGTCAATATATGATAAGCCAATGATTTATTACCCCCTTTCTGTTTTAATGCTTTCAGGAATAAAAGATATTCTAATTATTTCTAACCCAGATAATCTTCCAAATTTTAAAAAATTATTTAATGATGGTAGTGATTTAGGATTAACTATTAACTATAAAGAACAAAAAAATCCTGATGGGATTGCTCAGGCTTTTGTTATAGGTAAAGATTTTATAAGTAATGATGATGTTTGTTTGGTTTTAGGCGATAACATCTTTTATGGCAAAGGATTTACAGGATTATTAAATTCTGCGAAAAGCAATTTAAAAATTAATAAAGCAACTGTATTTGGATATAATGTAAATAATCCTTCTGACTTTGGAATTGCTAGTTTTGATTCCAATAAAAATTTAATAAAAATTGAAGAAAAGCCCAAATCACCTATGAGTAACACTGCAGTTGTTGGATTATATTTTTATCCTAGTAATGTTATTAAAATTGCAAGCAAAATTCAACCATCTAATAGAGGAGAATTTGAAATCAGTTCAGTTAATCAATGTTATTTGGACAATAAGGAATTAAAAATTGAAATTTTAGGAAGAGGATTTACATGGCTTGATACTGGAACTCATGACTCTTTATTAGAAGCCTCAAATTTTATAAAAACTGTTGAAAAGCATTCAGGATATAAAGTTGCTTGTCTTGAAGAAATTGCTTTTAAAATGAAGTTCATTAGCTTAAAAAAACTCAAAATATTAGCTAAGCCTTTTGGCGACTCCTCTTATGGAAAATATTTAAAATCAATAATCAATGAAAATCAGTAAAACTTTTATTGAAGATTTACTAGTTATTGAGCCTCAATTGTTTAAGGATGAAAGAGGTTTTTTTTATGAATCTTACAATAAAAAAAAATTAGATAAAAACATTAAGATTGTATTCGTTCAAGACAATGAATCAAAATCTATTAAAGGTGCGATTAGAGGATTACATTTTCAAGCGCCCCCTTTTGAGCAAACTAAACTAGTTAGATGTGTTAGTGGAAATATTCTGGATGTTGCTGTTGATTTAAGAAAAAATTCAAAAACTTATGGCAAGTCTTTTTGTGTTGAATTATCCTCTGAAAATAATAAACAATTATTTATTCCGAAAGGATTTGCACATGGTTTTCAGGTTATTAGTGATGAAGCAATAGTTAATTATAAAGTAGATAATTATTACAACCCTAAATCTGACTCAGGAATAATTTGGAACGACAAGGATTTATCAATTAATTGGAGCATTGATGTAAAACCAATTCTCTCTGTAAAAGATTTAAAACTCATGCCATTTAAAGAATTAAAATCTCCTTTCTAATGAAAGTTTTGGTAATTGGTTCTGACGGGCAGTTAGGCTTAGAATTTCAAAAAATTTCTAGCAGTTACGATTCCTTATCTTGGGTTTTTTCAAATATTAAAACTTTAGATCTATTAATATCAGACAGCATTAGTTCTTTTTTAAATAATATAAATCCATCCATTATTATAAATTGTGCTGCTTATACAAGTGTTGATAAAGCAGAGGCTGAATCTAAATTAGCATACATAATAAATTACAAGGCTGTTGATATTATCTCTCGATGGACAAGAGACAATAATAAAAAGCTGGTTCATATTTCAACTGATTATGTTTTTGACGGACTAAGTAAACTTCCATTATCTGAGAATTCAATTACTACTCCAGTAAACGAATATGGCCGTTCAAAATTAAAAGGAGAACAGGTTTGTTTAAATAATGACCCTAGTTCAATAATAATCAGAACATCATGGCTTTATTCTAGTTTTGGTAAAAATTTTGTAAAAACCATGATTGAATTAATGAAAAAAAATAAGTCAGTTAAGGTTGTAAATGATCAAATTGGTTCACCAACTTATGCTTATGATCTTGCTAAAGTTATTATAGAAATCATTATGAACAGTAAAAATAAATCGGGATTATTTCATTATTCAAATGAGGGTGAAACATCTTGGTTTGAATTTGCAAGATCAATTAAAGAACTTTATAATTTAGAGTGTAAAATAATTGGAGTTTCATCTGAAGAATTTAAAACTTTGGCAAAACGCCCAAAGTATTCGCTTTTAAATAAATCAAAAATTAAAACTACTTTTAATTTAGAAATACCTAGTTATGAACAAAGCTTAAAGAATTGCATTGAAATTATTAAAAATGAAGCGTAATATTTTAGTTACTGGAGGTGCTGGTTTTATTGGTTCACACTTAGTGAGGTTACTTGTAAATAAGTACCCAACATATCATATTATAAATATGGATTTGTTAACCTATGCTGGTAATCTAGAGAACTTAAAAGATATTGAGCATAAGGAAAATTATAGTTTTGTGAAATGTGATATTTGTGATTTTAAAAAAGTAAAACAAGTTTTTGTTGATTATAACATTGATTCTATAATTCACTTAGCGGCAGAATCTCATGTAGATCGTTCTATTGAAGATCCTTTTTCTTTTGCTCAAACAAATGTCATGGGAACACTTAGTTTATTACAAGCGGCTAAAAGTTGTTGGAAAAATAATTTTAAAAATAAATTGTTTTATCATATTTCTACAGATGAGGTATATGGTTCATTGAGTGACGAAGGTTTTTTTACAGAAAAGACAAATTATGATCCACACTCACCTTACTCAGCTTCTAAAGCGTCTTCGGATCATTTTGTAAGAGCATTTTCAGACACCTACGGTTTGCCAATAGTAATTTCTAATTGTTCTAATAATTATGGTTCCTTTCAGTTTCCTGAAAAACTAATACCATTGTTTATTAATAATATAGTGCATAATAAGCCTCTTCCCATTTATGGAAAAGGAGAAAACGTAAGAGATTGGTTATTTGTAAAAGATCATACCGTAGCAATTGATATCATTTTTCATAAAGGAAAACTAAACGAGACTTATAATATTGGCGGATTTAATGAGTGGAAAAATATAGATTTGATAAAAGTGATAATTAAAACGGTAGATCGAATGCTTGGAAGAGATGAAGGAACATCTGATAAATTAATTACATATGTTACTGATAGAGCTGGTCACGATTTACGCTATGCGATTGACTCAACAAAATTAAAAAATGAACTAGGATGGGAGCCTTCTTTACAATTTGAGGAAGGTATTGAAAAGACTGTTAAGTGGTATTTAGATAACAAAGAGTGGATGGATAATGTTAAATCTGGTGATTATCAAGAATATTACAAAAAAATGTATAATTAAACTTTTTTAATTACATACTCTACGACTCCCCATATAATTAATTCATTTTCTTCTTTTAACTCGATAGGTTTATATTGTTTATTTTCAGGCATTAAATAAAGTTTATTTTTTTCTTTTTTTATTCTTTTAACAGTAAATTCTCCGTCTACTAAGCAAACTGCTATTTTCCCATTTTCTGGATTTAATGACCTATCTATTACAAGTAGATCTCCATCATCAAGTCCTGCCCCAACCATTGAGTCTCCACTAACTCTTGCATAAAAGGTTGCCTCTTTATTTTTTACTAATTCTCTGTCTAGACTTATTCTAGTTTCTTTAAAGTCATCTGCAGGAGAAGGAAAACCTGCTGATATCCCTTCCTCAGCAAGCCACTGTCCCAATCCATTTTCTTTTTTTGGAATAAAAAATTCAAGCTTATTTTCTTTATTCATCCTTTAATTGATATTGTTTCGTTTAGTTCTGTAGTATATCTTGAAGAAAGCTTAGTTTGTTTCATTTTCCAAATTCTCTTAAGGTCTTGACTAGCTAATTTCACTTTACTAGGACCTTCTTTTTTTACTATAAAATCTAATGTTTTCATAAGAGCTTGATGTTTAGGATTTTCTTTTTCAAATATGTTGAGTTGTGTTCTATTATTCGGAACTAGTCCCATTACTATCACTCCCGCTTTTTTATATTCAATATTTTTTTTATAAATTTTCTTTAGTCCCTCAACAGCGTATTTACTTATCGTTATACTAGAGTTTGATCCGTAAGGTAAAGTCATAACTATTCCATTTTGGTATTGTAATTTATTTTTTTGATGTCTATTGCTTTTTACAAAAACATAAATAGAGTTACAGTTACTTTTTTGATGACGTAATTTTTCTGAGCAACATATTGAAAAAGTAGAGACACGTTCTTTTAAATCTTCAAAATCAGTTATATTTTTTTCAAAACTTCTGGTTGTTGCTATTGCTTTTTTAGAAGATCTACTTTCTTCAAGAGACAGAACAGATTCTCCTTCCAATTCTTTTTTTAACCGCAAGCCCACTACACTCATTTGTTTTCTAACCCAATCATCTGGTAGCATTGTAAAATCATAGGCTTTATTTATTTTATAACTTTTTAAGCGTACAGCATGTTTGAAGCCAATTCCCCAAACGTCTTCAATTTTAAGCCATTTAAGAGCTTTATCTTTTTTTTCTTTAGAGCTTATCACATAGACTCCACCAGTTTTATTGTCAAATTTTTTAGAAATTCTGTTGGCTACTTTAGCTAGTGCTTTTGTAGGAGCAAATCCAATACTAACTGGAATTCCAGTCCATTTTAAAATAGTTTTTCGGATTTCTTTACCATAATCTTCTAAGTTATAGTTTTCAAAACCTTTGAATTCCAAAAAGGCTTCGTCTATACTGTAGATTTCGATATTTGGAGTGTATTTACTTAAAATACTCATCACCCTGTTGCTCATGTCTCCATACAAAGGAAAGTTGGATGAGAATACATATACTTTATTTTTTTTAAAAACAGGATCGTATTTAAATGCAGGGGCCCCCATTGGAATGCCAAGCGCTTTAGCTTCGTTACTTCTAGAGATTACACAGCCGTCATTGTTTGATAAAACAACTATAGGTTTTTTATCCAATTTTGGATTAAAAACCCTCTCGCAAGAAGCATAAAAATTATTACAATCAACTAGTGCAAACATTTTATAAAACTACATTTTAGATATTTTTAAATCAATCTATTTTGCAATTAAAGTTTTTAACAATTCTTATTGTAAATTTGAACTTTTAAAATAATTAAAATGAGTTTTTATAATAACACAGAGGATCTAATAAAATCCAAAGGATTTAAAGTTATTTCAAAAGATTTTGAAAGGCCTTGGGGAGGTTTTTTAGTTATCGATGAGAGTCAAGCACAAGATTTTTCAAATCAATTTTTTAAAGGTTTGAATGTACAAACTCTTAAAATTGGAGGAAAATTAAGCCCTAAGGTATTAATAGTAAAGCCAAAGGCTAGATTATCATGGCAATATCATCACAGAAGAGCTGAAATTTGGAGGGTTTTTAAAGGCGAGTGTGGTATAATTAGAAGTGATACGGACATGGAAAATCAAATGAAGATTTATAATGAGGGAGATCAAATTAAATTAAAACAAGGTGAAAGGCACAGATTAATTGGTTTAGATGAATATTGTTTAGTAGCTGAAATATGGCAACATACAGATAAAAACAATCCTTCCAATGAAGATGATATAGTCAGAGTTCAAGATGATTTTGGAAGATAAAAAAATATAAAAATAACCTCTTTAATTTTCATAAAGTTGTAACTTTATATTTTAAAAAATATCCATTGATGGATCCATATTCTTTTTTAAATACAGCACACACTGCCTATTTTGCTGAACTCTATGATCAGTACTTAATAAATCCTGAACAAGTTGAACCAAGTTGGAGAGCTTTTTTTCAAGGTTTTGAATTTGGAATTGAGGAATCAAAAAAAGAATCTTCAGACTTTAGAAATGTTGAAATTCCAGAAAATATTCTTAAAGAATTTAAAGTAGTAAAACTTATTAATGCTTACAGAACAAGAGGACACTTGTTTACAAAAACTAACCCTGTAAGAGAAAGAAGAACTTACCTTCCAAATTTAGAAATTGAAAATTTTGATTTGTCAGAAGATGATTTAAAGCTAGTCTTCAATGCTGGAGAAATTATAGGGATTGGACCAGCAACTTTAACAGATATTCTTATACATCTTGAACGAATTTATTGTAGTTCAATTGGTATTGAGTATATGTACATTAGAACACCCGAAAGGATACAATGGATTCAGGAACAATTAAATCACAATTCTAATAGTCCTATTTTTTCTGTAGATCAAAAAAAACAAATATTAAAAAAGACAATTGAAGCAGTAGCTTTTGAAAAATTTCTGCACACTAAATATGTTGGTCAAAAACGATTTTCTTTAGAAGGAGGTGAGGCTTTGATTCCTGCTTTAGATGCACTTATTGAAAAAGCAGCTATTGATGGAGTTAAAGAATTTGTTGTTGGAATGGCACATAGAGGAAGGTTAAATACTCTTACAAATATTTTTGGAAAGCCAGTTGAGGATATTTTTAATGAATTTGATGGAAAAGATTATGAAGAAAAAGGTTTTGATGGAGATGTAAAGTACCATTTAGGTTGGACATCTAATAGAAAAACGGATTCTGGACATAAGATTTACATGAATATCGCCCCAAATCCCTCTCACTTAGAAGCTGTTGGACCTGTTGTTCAAGGAATTGCAAGAGCAAAACAAGAAAAATATCATCCAAATAACATTGAAAATGTTTTACCAATAATTATTCATGGTGATGCTGCTATTGCTGGTCAAGGTGTTGTCTATGAGGTAATTCAAATGGAGCGATTAAAAGGATACAAGACGGGAGGAACAATTCACATTGTGGTAAATAATCAAGTTGGATTTACAACAAATTATTTAGATGGAAGATCTTCAACTTATTGTACTGATGTAGCTAAAACAAATCTATGTCCAGTGTTACATGTTAATTCTGATGATGTTGAAGCAGTTGTTCACGCAATAATATTTGCATTAAATTATAGAATGAGGTACAAAAGAGATATTTTTATTGATCTTTTAGGATATAGAAAATATGGTCATAATGAGGGTGATGAACCTCGCTTTACTCAACCTAATCTATATAAAACCATTTCTAAGCATCTTAATCCAATGGAGATTTATTCAGAAAAGCTTATCAATGAAAATATAATATCTATTGAAGATGTTTCAAAAATTGAAAAAAAATATAAGTCATCTCTAGAAAAGAAGTTAGAAAATTCAAAGAAAGATAATAATATTGAAATTACGCCATTCATGGATTATGAATGGAAAGGGTTTAAAAGGGTTAAAAAAGATAAGATGCTAACTGACTATGAAACTAAAGTTTCTAGTGAAAATCTTAATACAGTAGCTAAAGTTGTTACAACACTTCCAAAAAACAAACAATTTTTAAGAAAAACTCAACGGCTTATAAATGATAGGTCAAAAATGTTTTTTGAAACAGATAAAATAGATTGGGGCATGGGTGAAATGTTAGCTTATGGATCTCTACTAAATGAAGGATTCAACGTTAGGATTTCGGGTCAGGATGTTGAAAGAGGAACATTTTCACATAGACATGCGATTTTAAAAGCAGAGGACTCTGAAGAAGAAATATGTCTTTTAAACAATATTAATAGTAATCAAGGAAGTTTTAATATATATAATTCTCATTTGTCTGAATACGGTGTAATGGGTTATGAGTATGGCTATTCCTTAACTAGCCCACAAACGCTTAGTATATGGGAGGCACAATTTGGTGACTTTAGTAATGGTGCCCAAATAATGATTGATCAGTACTTATCGGCTGCTGAAGACAAGTGGAAATTACAAAATGGTTTAGTTTTATTGTTGCCTCATGGATATGAGGGTCAAGGTGCTGAACATTCATCTGCTAGAATGGAGAGGTATTTACAATTATGTGCAAAAGACAATATGTATGTTGCAAATTGTACTACTCCATCAAACCTATTTCATTTATTAAGACGTCAAATGTTAACAAAATTCAGAAAGCCACTAATAATCTTTACTCCAAAAAGTCTGTTAAGACATCCAAAAGCTGTTTCTAGTGTTAGTGATTTTTCATCTGGAAAATTTTCACCATTAATAGAAATTAGTAAAATTGAAAACTCAAAAATAGAACGACTTGTATTTTGCTCTGGAAAATTTTATTATGATCTAAATGATCACATGGAAAAAAATAATATACAAAATACTATTCTTGTAAGACTAGAACAATTGTTTCCATTACCAATAGTTAAGATTAATGATGTCCTGGAAAAATATTCAAATGCTAATGATATTGTTTGGGCCCAGGAAGAACCTAGAAACATGGGTGCTTGGAGTCACTTATTATTGCATTCAGACAAGTTTAGAGATTTTAGAGTTGCATCGAGAAGGTTTTATAGTTCTCCATCTGCAGGAAGCAGTACTAGATCAAAGAGACGACATAATGAAGTTATTCAATATGTTTTTGATAAAACTAAGTCTAATAATTAGAAAAAAAAAATTATTATATTTGTAATGATTTGAGGATAGATTTGACTGATTGCTCCCTCATAAAAAAAATGCTAAAACAGAAATGAAACATCTCACTTATACACTATTCCTTAATTCTTATTAAATGAATAAATTCAATGTATCCTACGTTGTAATAATATGTTTAATTTTATTTGCTTCTTTCTCAAGAATTATTCCTCATATGCCAAATTTTACTCCATTAGGTGCTATGGCTTTATTTGGAGGGGCCTATTTGAAAAATAAATATCATGCTTTTTTAATTCCTATAATTTCTTTGTGGTTAAGTGATTTAATTTTAAATAATTTTATCTATTCTTTTTACTCTGATTTTACATGGTTTTACCCTGGTTTTATTTGGCAATATGCTTCATTTATTTTAATAATAATTATTGGCTATTTATTTCTTAAAAAATTAAATTTTAAAAATCTGTTTATTACTACTATTGGGTCTAGTTTATTGTTTTTTATTATAACCAATTTTGGAGTTTGGATCTCTGGAACAATGTATACTTTAGATTTAAATGGTCTAATTGCATGTTATGTTATGGCCTTGCCATTCTACAAAGGAACTCTTTTAGGTTTTATGTGTTATTCTACATTTTTATTTGGGGTTTTGGAATTTTCAAAATCCAAATTTCAAACATTAAACAATTAGAATTTTTATGACTAATATTTATGATATTTTAAAAGAAAGAATTTTAGTTCTTGACGGGGCAATGGGAACTATGATTCAAGAATATAAATTTTCAGAATCTGACTACAGAGGAATTCGTTTTAAAGATCACCCAACTACTGTAAAAGGAAATAATGATTTGCTATCATTGACTCAACCAGATGCTATAAAAACCATTCATGAAAAATATTTAGAAGCAGGAGCTGATATTATCGAAACAAATACATTTTCTTCAACTATTATAGGAATGGCAGATTACAATATGGAATCTTTAGTTTATGATATTAATTTTGAGTCTGCTAAAATTGCAAAAGAGGCTGCTTTAAAATACTCAGATTTAACTCCAAATAAACCCAGATTTGTAGCTGGTTCAATTGGTCCCACAAATAGAACTGCAAGCATGTCACCTGATGTAAACGATCCTGGCTACAGAGCAGTTACATTTGATGATTTAGTTGTTGCATATTCAGAACAAATTAATGCATTAATTGATGGAGGAGTTGATATATTGCTTATTGAGACAATTTTCGATACTTTAAATGCTAAAGCGGCTTTATTCGCTGTGGATTCTATCCTAGATAAAAGAAATATTTCAGTTCCTATTATGATTAGTGGAACAATTACTGATGCTAGTGGAAGAACTTTATCTGGTCAAACTGTTGAAGCCTTTGTCACTTCACTATCACACATACCGCTACTTAGTATTGGGTTAAATTGTGCTCTTGGTGCAGATTTACTTTTACCCTACTTAAAAAGATTAAGTAAAGTAACAGAGTTTTATACCTCAGCTTTTCCTAACGCAGGGCTTCCAAATGCTTTTGGAGAATACGATCAAACTGCAGAAGAAATGAGAGATTTAATTAGAGAATATTTAGAATCTAAGTCTGTTAACATAATTGGAGGATGTTGTGGAACAACTCCTAATTATATAAAATTAATTGCTGAAGAAGCAAGTAAGTTTAAGCCTAGAAATTTAAATTAAAAATGTCAAAAAATAAAAATCTTGTACTTTCTGGATTGGAACCATTGGTTATTTCTAAAGAATCTAATTTTGTAAACGTTGGAGAAAGAACAAACGTTACAGGTTCAAAAAAGTTTTTGAGATTAATTGAAGAAGATAAATATTCAGAGGCTTTGGAAGTTGCAAGAGATCAAGTTGAGGGAGGAGCTCAAATCATTGACATAAATATGGATGAAGGAATGATTGATGGAGTTGAAGCTATGACAAAATTTTTAAACCTAATAGCCTCTGAACCTGATATCTCAAGAGTTCCAATTATGATTGATAGTTCAAAATGGGAAATTATTGAAGCTGGATTAAAAACCGTTCAAGGCAAGTGTGTTGTGAATTCAATAAGTCTAAAAGAAGGGGAGGAAGAATTTGTATCCCATGCCAAATTAATTAAGAGATATGGAGCAGCAGTAATCGTAATGGCTTTTGATGAAATAGGACAAGCTGATAATTTAGATAGACGAATAGAAATTTGTAAAAGATCCTATGACATTCTAGTAAGTAAAGTGAAATTTAATCCACAGGACATAATTTTTGATCCTAATATCTTTCCTGTTGCTACTGGAATGGAGGAACACAAAAAAAATGCGTTAGACTTTTTTTTAGCTACAAAATGGATCAGAACTAATTTGCCTTATGCAAGTGTAAGCGGTGGGGTTAGCAACGTTTCATTTTCATTTAGAGGAAACAATACTGTTAGAGAAGCAATGCACTCTGCCTTTTTATACCATGCTATTAATCATGGCATGAATATGGGGATAGTCAACCCTAACATGTTAGAAATTTATGATGAAATACCCAAAGATCTTCTTGAACATGTTGAAGATGTTTTATTAGATAGGAGAGATGACGCAACTGAAAGATTATTAGGCTTTGCAGAAAGTGTAATTGGAGATAAAAAAGAAAAAAAGACTTCAAAAAATGAATGGCGTAATTTAGAGCTTCAAGAAAGAATTTCATATTCGCTAATAAATGGAAAAGACGAATTTGTTGAGGAAGATGTTGAATTAGCAAGACAAAGTGTTGACAAACCCATAATGGTAATTGAGGGTCATTTAATGAATGGAATGAATATAGTTGGAGATCTATTTGGAGCAGGTAAAATGTTCCTTCCACAAGTTGTAAAGTCTGCTAGAGTTATGAAAAAAGCCGTTGCCTATTTACTTCCATATATTGAAGCTTCTAAAACAGATGATTCTAGTAACTCGGCTGGAAAAATTTTAATGGCTACTGTTAAAGGAGATGTTCATGATATTGGAAAAAATATTGTTGGAGTAGTTTTAGCTTGTAATAATTTTGAAATCATTGATTTAGGGGTTATGGTCCCCCCTGAAAAAATAATAAAAACTGCAGTGGAAGAAAATGTTGATATTATTGGACTTTCTGGGTTAATAACCCCCTCTCTTGATGAAATGGTTTTTTTAGCCAAAGAATTAAATAGATTAAAATTAAATATTCCACTTTTGATTGGAGGAGCTACTACATCAAAAGCTCATACAGCTGTAAAAATATTCCCTGAAATAAATTCTCCTGTTGTTCATGTTAATGATGCTTCAAGAGCAGTTGGAGTAGCTAGTAATTTAATTAGCAAAGATTTAAAAGAGGATTATTGGAATGGAATTAAAAAGGATTACACAGAATTTAGAGAAAGATTTTTAAATAAAAAGAGTGAAAAACGATATGTTGATTATGATTTTGCACAGACAAATAAATTAAAAATCAATTTTGAAGAGGAAAAACCTTTTAAGCCAAAAGAGTTAGGTGTTCAGATAATAGATGATATTTCATTAGAAGAGTTAGTACCTTATATTGATTGGTCACCTTTTTTTAATTCATGGGGTCTTCATGGTAAATACCCAGATATTTTTAATTATGAGTTAACTGGAAAACAAGCAAAAGAATTATTTGATGACGGACAGAAAATGTTAAATAAAATATTAAAAGAAAAATCTTTAACAGCCAAAGCTATTTTTGGATTATTTCCAGCAAACTCAGTTGGAGATGATATTGAAGTTTACAGTTCAGATAAATCAAAAATTTTAACCAAATTTTTAACACTAAGACAGCAGTTAAAAAAGAAAGAAGGAGAGCCAAATATTGCTCTTTCTGATTTTATAGCTCCAAAAGAATCTGAAATTGAAGATTATATTGGATGTTTTTGCGTTAGTACCGGATTTGGATCAGATGAGCTTGCTAAAGAATATGAAGACAAAATTGATGATTATAGTTCGATAATGGTAAAAGCCTTGGCTGACAGGTTAGCAGAAGCTTATGCTGAATATTTGCACAGATTGGTTAGAACAAAAAAATGGGGATATAATCAAAATGAAAAATTAGATAATAACGAACTTATTAAAGAATCATATCAAGGAATAAGGCCTGCTCCTGGATATCCAGCATGTCCGGATCATTTAGAAAAAACATCCATTTGGAAATTATTAAATGTAGAAGAAGCTATAGGAGTCAAACTAACAGAAAGTCTAGCAATGTGGCCAGCTTCTTCTGTTTCAGGATACTATTTTGCTTCTAATAAATCTAAATATTTTGGTTTAGGTAATATAAATCAGGATCAATTAGTAGATTATGCAGAAAGAAGAAATATTTCAGTCGAAAAAGCCCAAAAATGGTTATCTCCAAATTTAAACTAAGTTAAAAATGAAAATAACAGACCATATAAAAAAAGCAAAAGGAAAAACTCAGTTTACCTTCGAAATACTACCGCCTGTTAAGGGACACAGCATAAATACAATTTTTGAAAATATTGATCCATTAATGGAATTTAATCCTCCTTTTATTGATGTCACTTATCACAGGGAAGAATATGTTTATAATGATTTAGGTAATGGGCTTTTACAAAAAAAAGTAGTTAGAAAAAGACCTGGCACTGTTGGGATATGTGCTGCTCTTCAAAACAAATATAATGTTGATGCTGTTCCACATATACTTTGTGGAGGGTTTTCTAAGGAAGTAACAGAAAATTTATTAATTGATTTAGATTTTTTAGGTATTAATAATGTTGTAGCATTGAGAGGAGATGCTGTAAAATCTGAAACCTATTTTAGTCCAAATAAAGAAGGGCATGCTTATGCCAGTCAATTGGTAAATCAAATTTCAGATTTAAATAATGGAAAATACTTAGAGGAATTAGAAATATCATCAAAAACAGATTTTTGCATTGGAGTGGCTGGATATCCTGAAAAACACATGGAAGCTCCTAGCATTGAAAGTGATATTCATTTTTTGAAAGAGAAAATTAAATTAGGTGCAGACTATATTGTAACCCAGATGTTTTTTGATAACTCAAAGTTTTTTGAGTTTAAAGAAATGTGTAAGAAAAAAGGAATTAATGTGCCTATTATTCCAGGTTTAAAACCAATTTCAACAAAAAAACAACTTAATATTCTACCTCACAGATTTCATTGTGATTTACCAGAAGCTTTGATTAAAGAAATTATAAAATGTAAAGACAATTCACAGGTTAAACAGGTTGGAATTGAGTGGTGTATTGAGCAAAGCAAGGAGCTTAAAAATCATGGAGTTCCTTTTTTACATTATTACTCAATGGGAAAAGCATTAAATATTAAAAAAATTGCATCAAAAGTTTTTTAATATTTTATGAATATACTTTAAGAAAAAATTACTTAAATATTAATAATAAAACTATTTTTGCAAACGAAAAAGCAATGAAATTAAAATAAAAAAATGAGTTATTTATTTACATCTGAATCTGTTAGCGAGGGACATCCAGATAAAGTAGCAGACCAAATTAGTGACGCACTTATCGACAATTTTTTAGCTTTTGACCCTAACTCTAAAGTAGCCTGCGAAACTTTAGTTACCACAGGGCAAGTTGTTCTTGCGGGAGAAGTAAAATCTAATACATATTTAGATGTTCAAATTATTTCAAGAGATGTAATAAATAAAATTGGCTATAATAAAAGCGAATACATGTTTGACGGTAATTCATGTGGCGTTTTTTCTGCTATTCATGAACAATCTTCAGATATAAACCAGGGTGTAGAAAGAAAAAATCCAGAAGATCAAGGTGCTGGCGACCAGGGTATGATGTTTGGATATGCTTGTAATGAGACAGAAGATTATATGCCTTTAGCATTGGACTTATCTCACAAAATATTAATTGAATTAGCAGATTTAAGAAGAGAAAATAATGAAATAACATACTTAAGACCGGATTCCAAATCACAAGTAACCCTACAATATTCTGAGGATAACAAGCCTGAAAAAATTGTTGCTATTGTAGTTTCCACGCAACACGATGACTTTGATAATGAAGACAATATGCTATCTAAAATTAAGTTAGACATAACCTCAATATTGATTCCAAGACTACTAAAAAGGTATCCTGAATACCATAAATATTTCAATGATGATATTGAATATCATATAAATCCTACGGGAATTTTTGTTATTGGTGGTCCTCATGGTGATACCGGTTTGACTGGAAGAAAAATTATAGTTGACACCTATGGAGGCAAAGGTGCACATGGAGGAGGGGCTTTCTCAGGAAAAGATCCTAGTAAAGTCGACAGGAGTGCTGCTTATGCTACTAGACATATTGCCAAGAATTTAGTTGCAGCAGGAGTTGCTGATGAGTGTTTAGTTCAAGTCAGTTATGCTATTGGAGTAGCAAAACCTATGGGAATATTTCTTAACACTTTTGGAACTTCTAAAATATCTTTAAGTGATAGTGAATTAGCTAAAGTGGTTGAAGAAATTTTTGATATGCGTCCATATTTTATCGAAAAAAGATTAAAATTAAGAAACCCAATATATACTGAAACAGCTGCATATGGGCATATGGGCAGAAAACCTGAATTAGTTACCAAAACTTTCAATTCACCAAGTGGAGAATCTAAAACTTTAGAAGTTGAATTATTTACTTGGGAAAAATTAGATATGATAGGTAAAATTAAATCAAAACTTAAATTATAATAGATGAGTAATACACAATATGTTCCCTACAAAGTAAAAGATATTTCTTTGGCTGAATGGGGAAGAAAAGAAATTAGACTAGCTGAGGCAGAGATGCCAGGGCTTATGGCTTTGAGAGAAGAGTATGGAGAGACAAAACCATTAAAAGGTTCTAGAATTGCAGGTTGTCTACACATGACCATTCAAACAGCAGTTCTAATTGAAACTTTAGTTGAATTAGGAGCTGATGTAAGCTGGAGTTCATGTAATATTTTTTCAACTCAGGATCATGCAGCTGCCGCAATTGCAGCGGCAGGAATTCCTGTTTATGCTTGGAAAGGTATGAATGAAGAAGAATTTGAATGGTGTATTGAACAAACCGTTTTTTTTGGTGAAAATAAAGAACCACTTAACATGATATTAGATGATGGTGGAGATTTAACCAATTTAGTACTAGATCACTATCCTGAATTAGTTTCTGGTGTCAAGGGTCTTTCGGAAGAAACAACTACTGGAGTTCACAGATTATACGAAAGAGTTAAAAACGGAACTCTACCATTGCCTGCAATTAATGTTAATGATTCTGTCACTAAATCTAAATTTGATAATAAGTATGGATGTCAAGAAAGTGCAGTTGATGCTGTTAGAAGAGCTACTGATATTATGATGGCCGGTAAAAGAGTTGTAGTTGCAGGATATGGAGATGTTGGTAAGGGGACTGTTGCTTCTTTTTCTGGAGCAGGTGCTATAGTAACAGTTGTTGAAATTGATCCAATTTGTGCTCTACAAGCATCAATGGATGGTCATGAGGTTAAAAAAATGAAAACAGTAATTGGAAATGCTGATATAATTGTAACTGCAACTGGAAATAAAGACATACTAAAAGAAGAACACTTCAGATTAATGAAGGATAAAGCAATAGTTTGTAATATTGGTCATTTTGATAATGAAATTGATATGGCTTGGCTAAACGATAATTATGGGCACACGAAAGATGAAATTAAACCTCAAGTAGATATTTATAACATTGAAGGTAAAGATGTTATTGTTTTAGCTGAAGGAAGATTGGTTAATTTAGGTTGTGCTACAGGTCATCCTAGTTTTGTAATGAGTAATTCATTTACTAATCAAACATTAGCTCAATTAGAGCTTTGGTTAAATTCTGATTCTTATGAAAACAAAGTATATATGCTTCCAAAACATTTAGATGAAAAAGTTGCTAAATTACATTTAAAGAGGTTGGGTGTTGAATTAGAAGAGTTAAATAAAGAACAAGCCGATTATATTGGAGTTAAAGTTGATGGTCCTTATAAGCCTGAATATTATAGATATTAATTTTGTAATTTAATACTAAATTATAGAGATATGATCTTAGAAATGAAAGTACCATCACCTGGCGAGTCTATTTCAGAAGTTGAAATAGCAGAATGGCTAGTAAAGGATGGCGATTACGTTGAAAAAGATCAAACCATTGCAGAAGTAGATTCTGACAAAGCAACTTTAGACCTTCCAGCCGAAGAAAGTGGAGTTATTACTTTAAAAGCTGAAGAAGGAGATGCTGTTGCTGTTGGTCAAGTAGTTTGTTTAATTGATACAGATGCCAAAGTTCCTAAAATAAGTGTAGTAAAAAAAGAAGTTAAGCAAGTTGAGGTTATTAAATCAATTGGAAAGCCTAAGGAAATTGTTTCAGAAAATAATTTTGCTTCAGGATCACCATCTCCAGCTGCTTCTAAAATCTTAACGGAAAAAAATATACCCTTATCCTCTGTGAGTGGTTCAGGAAGAGGTGGTAGAATTACTAAAGATGATGCTCTTAAAGCACTTCCAAAGGTTGATTTAAATGCTATTGTAAAGGATAGAAATATAGAATCTAAGAAACTTTCTATGCTTAGAAGAAAGGTAGCTCAAAGACTTGTAGCTGTTAAAAATCAGACCGCAATGTTAACAACCTTTAATGAGATCAACATGACACCAATTTTTGAGCTTAGAAAAAAGTACAAGGAAGAGTTTAAAGAAAAGCATGGAGTTAGCTTAGGTTTCATGAGTTTTTTTACTAAAGCTACTGTTCAAGCCCTACAAGAATTTCCGGATGTTAATTCAATGATTGATGGAGATCATCAGATAAAGTATGATTTTTTTGATATTAGTATTGCTGTATCCGGCCCTAAAGGACTTATGGTTCCAGTTGTCAGAGATGCACAAGAATTAACGTTTTCAGAAATTGAAAAAGAAATAAAAAGATTAGCTATTAGAGCAAGAGATGGTGAAATTACAGTTGATGAAATGACAGGTGGAACATTCACGATTACCAACGGAGGAGTTTTTGGTTCAATGCTCTCAACTCCTATTATAAACCCTCCTCAGTCTGCAATTCTTGGAATGCACAATATAGTAGAACGTCCTATTGCGGTAAAAGGGAAGGTTGAAGTTCATCCAATTATGTACCTAGCTCTTTCATATGATCACAGAATTATTGATGGTAAAGAATCTGTTGGTTTTTTAGTAAAAATTAAAGAATCTCTTGAAAACCCAATAACTGAACTAATGAGTGGAGATATTAAAAAATCTCTTGAGCTTTAAAAAAAAATTATATTTGCATAAAATATTGAATATATGTTAAAAAAATTAGTCTTTGTTGTAGCACTATTTGTTGGCTTTAATTCATATGGACAGGATATAAATGAACTTAGAAAAAAAGCTTCAAATAGTTCTGACTCAGAAATTATTGTTTTTATTCAAAAAGCAAAAAATCAAGGGCTTTCTTTAGTTGATGCTGAAAAACAACTTGTTCTAATTGGCGGAAAAGCTAAAGAAATAAAAAAACTCAGAAATTTATGGAACAAGAAACTTCCAAAATCAGACTTTGAATTTCTAACTGATTCTGATGAAATTAAATCTAAGTTTGGAGAAACTGACGGATTTTCCAAAGATTCACTTGATATTAAAGATGAAGTTGAAGAAATTAAAAGATTTGGATCTGATTTTTTTAAAAATAAAAATATTACAGAATCTCCTCAACTGTTTGTAGCCACACCAAGTGACTATAGATTAGGGCCTGGGGATGAACTAATCGTTAATTTATTTGGTGCTTCTGAAAACACTTATTCTGTTCAAATTTCTAGAAATGGTAATGTTAAGTTTGATAAATTAGCTCCAATATACCTTTCGGGTTTAAGCATTAGATCTGCTACAAAAAGATTAAAATCAAGGTTATCTAAAATTTACACTGGTTTAAATTCTAGTAATTCTGTAGAAAAAGTTGATTTGGAGCTTAGTCTTCAAAAAGCCAGAACTATAGTTATAAATATTACAGGTCAGGTTGAGGCACCTGGAACATACACCATTTCTGGATTCAGTTCGGTACTAAATGCTTTATATGCTGCTGGAGGTCCAAACGAGGTTGGTACATATAGAGATGTTAAAGTTATACGATCAGGAAAGTTAGTTTACAATGTAGATCTATACGATTATTTTGCAAATGGAATTTACCCAAATATTTATCTAAGAGATCAAGATGTAATTCTTGTTAAACCTTATTTAATACAAACTGAACTTGTAAGTGGATTTAAGCAATTATCATTATTTGAAATGAAAGAAAATGAGACTGTTTCTGATCTTATAAATCTTTCTGGTGGATTAAGTTCCAATGCCTTTAAAAGTTCAATGTTCATTGAGAGGTTTGAGGATTTTACAAAATCAATTTTAGAGATTGATCGTAATGATTTTTCAAAAAGTGTATTTGTTGACGGTGATAAAGTTTCTTTTAAGGAAATCAAAGAAGATAATATCTCAGGTGTTGTTAAGATTGGAGGAGCTGTAAATTTAGAAGGAAATTTCCAATTAGATAACAATAAAAATATAAAAGAGTTAATTAATTCTGCAAAAGGGTTTACTAAAGATAAGCTTGGAATAAATGCAGTTTTGTACAGAAACAAAAATGGATTAGATAACCAATCTGTTTCGTTAAACATCGAAAAAAATTCAGATTTGTTAACTACTCTACAAGAAAATGATAGTCTTTACATACCTTCAACAAAAGACATCTTATTTGATCAATTTATTGAAATTAAGGGTGAGGTTAATTTTCCAAAAGAAATTGATTTTAGATATGGTCTAACCATTACTGATCTTATTATATTTTCAGGAGGTTTAACCCCATATGCTAACAAAAAAGATATTAGAATATTTAGAAACACATCAATTACTGGTGAGGAGGATGAAGTAACTGAAGAAATAATTGTAGAATTAGACGACAATTTAATCCCAGACCAAAATATTATCCTTCAACCAGACGATATAGTTACTGTAAATACTTTTCCTTACAGAACAGAAAATAAGTTTTATCAGGTAAATGGAGAGGTTGCTCTTCCTGGTCTATATTCTATTAAATCAAAAAATTATTCTGTTTATGATGCAATTAAAGAAAATATTGATTTTTTGAATTCAGCATCTGTTGAGGGTATTTCAATTGTAAGAGATTCTATTCGAATTCCTGTAAACGGAATTAAATTGATTTCTCAGGGCTCTAGTTCAAAATATAATTTTGAATTAGTTTCTGGTGATGAAATTAATATTCCACCAAAAAACAATACAGTTGTTATTTCTGGAGAAGTTCAACAAGAAGGAATCATTAATATAGACAAGCCGATTAGTGCTAAAGCGGCAATTGAATCTGTTGGTGGTTTTACAAATAAATCTATTAAAAAAGAGGTTTATGTTGAGTATCAGAATGGATTGAGAAAAGTAACTAAAGGTTTCTTGTTTTTTAGGGTATACCCCAGAGTTTTTCCTGGATCAAAGGTGGTAGTTCCTGAAAGAGATGAAAACAGAGACAAAACATCTGTTGGCGAAATAGTTGGCTATACTACAAGCCTTGTTTCTATAATTGCTCTTATTAAAAGTTTTTAATTATGAATGACAACACTGATGAAATTGATTTAATAGAGCTTTTAAAAAAGATTTATTTAGAAAAGAAATTAATATTAAAAATTTC
>Ga0228672_1000081_pt1 | contig 69352 bp, 76 predicted proteins | sample 90DmetaG_FD_182788 | JGI IMG/M metagenome (GOLD analysis project Ga0228672, IMG submission 182788) | Seawater microbial communities from Monterey Bay, California, United States - 90D | ecosystem: Environmental > Aquatic > Marine > Coastal | place: USA: California | collected 2016-11-08 | reverse complement strand
CCTACATTTCTTTTAAGCCATCTTTTGTGAGCCTTTATTTCAGATAAGATATTGTTAACCTCATCTTCAGTTAAATGTCCATCAGCAACAGCATCTAAAATAGCAGAACGAACTCTAGCAGCAGTAGATACATTTTTAGCTGGATGCTTTTCAGTATATCTCCTCTTAACAGTAACTCTTTTTTCTGTTATAAAATCTTGTATGTTTTTTAGATTATCCATGTACACTTTTTTTATTTATTCACTCTTATTAAATTAATATTAAGAACCACCTATCCACTTATTTTTACCTGGGCATTTTTTAACAAAGGCCGCGTTTTTATTAGTAGGTCTACCCGTATCAGTAAAATCAGGCGTTGATTGATATGACATACATGCAAGTGATTCTATACCGTTAGTTTCTTCTCTAACTACTTTTTCTTTTCTTCTATATCTTTTTTCAGTTCCAGCTTTATTTGTTTCTGGTGTACCGTCAGGATTAAGAACGACTATAGGATTACCATTAGCATCTTTTATAATATTAGGATCTTTTTTAGCCTCTTCCTCTGACATTAAAGATTTACTACGACTTTCAACTGGTTCTATATCTCTTGATATATTAGTAAAATTTTGTGACATCTGTTGTTTATTATTAATTTCAGCCATTAGATATCCATTTATATCTCGTGCATGAAACCTTTTAATCAATAATTCTTTTGCCTGTTCATCTGTTAATTCAATAGGAGGTTTCATTTTAGCATATTTTTCCTTTACTCCTTGAACTCTTATAGGCTTTGCCCTCTTCTCGTATTTTTTCATTTGTGCATCATATCCCTTAGAACCTTTAACTAAGCCTCTTTTTTCTAAGACATCAGATACTCCATATCTTTCAGCTAATTTTAAACCATCTTCCATTGACTTTTCTAGAGTTGGGAATTTGTCATCTTTATCAGGTGCCTCTGGTGAATTCCAAATTTTATTATATCCGTCTTCTGTTAATTCAGTTAGGTCTTTTTTAATTTCTTCACCTTTAATAACCTTACCGTCTTTATCTGTATAGTCTGCGTAAGTAGTACCTTCTATTTTTGCACCTGAAGAACTTGCACCACCTTTACCTTCTTTAATTGAAGTGGCACCGCCTGAAACAGACATTAGTTGTACATATTCATTTATTTGCTCTGGTGTAGCATCAGCAGGTAATTCAGCAGAATCAAATGTTATTAAATCAGCTACTTTAAAATTAGCAGATGATGGGGATACAACAGATCTGCCGTTAGCTAAACCTTCTGCCATTAAAAGAGTCTCTTGTAAAAATGGACCCCCATAAGTACCTTGTGGATCATTTTTCAGTTCTATAAGTAAATTATCACCAGACTTTATAAATTCTTCTTTTGATATTTTTCCGCTAGAAAAATCTTCACCAGCCTTTTTATAATCATCTAATCCTTTTTGTAACTGAGGGCTCTTTTCATAACCAGGTGGATTAGAAAGAAGATCATCTATTCTATCAGTCATATTTTTTGCAATTATACCTACTCCTTCCTTTTTCCCTTCCTTTGTAAATAAGTTAACTTCGCTGCCATCCTCTCTAATAATAGGAGCAATTGTTAATTTACCAGATCTAATAGATTTTAGTTTATTATTATTCTGTACTCTAAATTCTTGATTAATCTCCATTAGATTATTTACTTCTTCATCTGTTCTTGTTGGGTCTGCTTTTTTAAATTTTTCTATTAAATCAGTTTTTTGTTTGTCAGTAAGAGGTGGAGTTTCTTTTATCACCAAACCATCTTTACCGCCTAATTGAACACCCGGTGCTTCATAATCATCATCACCAGGTTTACCTTTACCTTCAATCTCTACAGTTTCTATTTTAGTTGGTTTTGCAGGTTTTCCGTTTTCGTCAACATGAATAGCATTAGGTGCCACACTTGCCCCTGACATTCTTTTAGCAGAAGCATTTAAAGGAAATTCAATACCTAGTCTTTCGGCTTCATCAAGAAGATTTTCCTGAAACTTACTTTTATCTCCACCTATAGTACCTTTATCTGGTAAACCAGTTCGTTTATTAATACCGTCTTTATCCGCATCCGTTGGTTGTCCTAAATAAATTTTATTTGTTTTTGTACCGGTGGCATTTCTATTAATACCAGCATCTTTTATTAGATTCTCTATTGCTTTCTTTTTATCTGCATCGGTTTCAGCAGTTTCATAATCATTTAATGATTTAGCTACCTTCTCTGCCTCTTTTCTTTGTTTAGGATCTTTTATTTTTTTTATTTTTTCAGCTAATTTAAATGTGCTAGGCGATTTCTTTTTATCAATTTTAGAAATATCAAAATCTTCAGTTTTCTCAGTAGGTTCTTTATCAACATCCTCTCTTCCGGTTTTTATCCACGATTGAGTCTGTTCTTTAGACTTAAATGTTTTTCTATCACCGTTAGCATCCTGCCCTCTAAACCCTGTTGAGGTTTTCCAAATTTCACCACTCTTTCTATTATCTTCTACAATAACTTTACCTAAATTAATAAAGTTGTTATAGTCTAAAACTTTATCTTCAATTAATAGTTCTTCAGCATTAGGCAAAAGAGATTCATTAGTAGATTTAATTTTTAAGTAATCATCAAAAGTTTTAAATTTACCATCATCTTTTGTTTGAATTACATCAGTTACTTTATCTACCATTTTATTAAAATCTTCAATAACAGATGGCGTCATAATATTACCAGCATTCTTTCTTTTCTTTTTTAAAGAACCTAGTATTATTTTAAATAAGTCTTTTAGCTTAGGATTACTATTAAGGATATCTTTAGTTCTTTGGCTTGGTATTAATTCTACATTTAAATCAAATTCTTTACCTTTAGCAAACTCAGCTTTTTCAATATCAATCTTTGCAATATCTTTTCCTCTTTTAGTTACATAGTCATTAAATATATTTGAAACCAATTCTACGTATCTCATATCTTCACCATCCCCTAAAATCTCATGCTTCTTAATCCCTCTTTCTTCTATGAATGCTAAAAGATCCAATAAAATAATTTCATTAATATCAGCAGGAGCCTTTTTCATATCTATAGGCTCCTTTTCTTTCATTAAATTAATTGTATAAGGATCTATTAACTTAGCAGCAATAACTTGTTTAGTACCAGATTTATAAAATTTAAATACAATAGATTCTATAGGCTTCTTAAGATCATTTTGTAAAGTAGTTGATTGAATATTAGGATTTAAAATTCTAAGTAAATATTCAGCAAATGAATTAGTGCTAAAAATCTCAGCATGATCTTCTTTTGGTGTTTCTAAAAATTCTTTAATCTTTTTCTTTTGATCTTCTGTCAAATAACCTTTAAATAATGGAAGCAGTGGAGTAACACCTAATGCATTTGCCCAGTCTCTAATTACTCTAGGATCTTCTATAACCTTTGTAACTTTACCGGCTGGTGTCATTACTTTAATATGAGTAAGCACTAAATTATTTTTAGGTAGCCTATCATAAGTAATAATACCAGGATTAGTATTTACGAAATATTGAAAACAGAACTTCCAATTCTCAGGAATAGAAGAAAGGTTTTTACTAGTTACAGATTTTATAAAATTAATAGGCTTTTCATAATAAACCATTATAGTCCTATCAATTAAATTAATAGGCTTTTGGTTTCCACCTTTATAAAAAGTAATTCCTTCGCCGTCTTTTTTAAATGAAAATGAAGAACCTGATAGTTTTTCGGATACTACAAGATAGTCCTTAAAAAGATCTTCTATTAATTGTTGGCCTGCATCTTTATAAATTTGAGTTAACTCTTTCATTTGCTTATTTTATATTGTCAATTTATATATTCTTTGATTAAATAGCTATATAAAAAAAGGATAGTATATACCTATCCTTTATCATACTCTGTACTAATCAGAGTATATACAAATACCGTAAATGTTATCTCTTAATACAGGTGAACTATATAAGTGTATCTTCTATTTTACCTACCGAACTTAATGATACCTAATAGTTGATTAATTGCAGCAAATGTACCAGTAAGTTTATAAATCTTTCCCTTGTATTTAAATACTATTCCTTCAGTTGGAAATATAGATTCTATTCCACCAATTCTATCAAGCCTTGCTAGTTCAGCTTCTACCTTTCTTACTTGGTCAGCACCACCAGTCTTTTTAATTTTACTTCCTGCTGTTTGTATTTGAGCTCTTAGTCTTTGTGCTTCATCGGATGGATTAGCTGCTAAAAAGTCAGATGCATTTTTGAGAATCACAGATCCTAATTCTAAGAACAGATCTTCAAAAGGTCTAATGTTTTCTTTATACTTTTTAGCAACATCTTCTTTGTCAAACTTTTTAACCATCGCAGCTTCTTTAGGTCCAATTTGTTTAGCAAGAGATCTCATATTTAAACTCTTCTTATCGCCATACGCCCATCTCTTAAGTAAACCTTCTTTTACATCTTGAGATAATGCAGGGAATTGTTTATCAATTAATTCTCGCCACCACATTTCGTGATATTTAGCAACTTCATCACTATCAGTTAAACCATATCTTTTTTCTAAAGCGTTGACTTGATTTATAAATCTTTTCTTGTTTGTGGTAAAATCTAAATCTTTTTGTAATTTAATAACTCTAGGTGGAATTATTTTAAAAGTTTTACCAATATCTGATTGTACCTTTTTAAGTATATTTGCAATTTCTTTTGCAGGTTTATTATTAGTACCTGTAATATTACCATTACCATCCGTTTCCTTTATACCATGAAATTGAATAACATCTGTATCATAATGGATAACATTAGGGTTTTGTGAATAGATTAACTCCATGTTCATAAAGTCTTTTCCATTCTTAAAATATTTTTCTTGGTCAGCTGGAGAAAGAGCCATTAGCAACCTAGCTAAATCCTGTGCAGCAAATTGAAAAGTATCTTGTACTAATTTACTAGGATGCCCTTCAAATTTATTCTTAAATTCAGAAAGAGTCATTGGATTCTTTAACTCTGTTTTGTTTCTTGCAAATTTAACTTCACCGTCTTGGATAGTAGCAAATGCATTTTGGCCATCGGTCTTTTCAGTAGCATCTTCTTCAAAGTTTAATTCACCTCTAAGACCAGCATCTATCATTGCCTTAAAATCACCAAAGGTTAAATCTTTATCGTCAAATGGATGGGCCATGTGACCAGCGGCACCTCCTTCAAAAAGAAATGGCTGGCTTTTGTCGGCCAGCCATTGTTCAAACAATTTTATATGTTTCATGTTTATGTTTATTTAAGGTTTCCTCTAGAATCAACCGCAGCGTATGCATAACCATTTTCTCCATTAATATCTTGAAGTATAATTACTTTTACATCGCCTAGCATTCCTTTATAAGCAGCTGTGTATGGTGATGGATCCATTCCTTTCCCTCTATCATTACCAAGAAGGTTGGAACCTTTCATTTGAGGTTCAATAACATCATACAGTTCATCATCATCATTAGTAGTTGAAACCATTCCCATATCAGAAATAGATCTTACTCCTAAATATTTTAAAGCTGGTTGGTAATTTTTATTAATATCCGCTACTGTCATTCCATCAAGATCAATATTACCTGTAATATCTTTGAGGGAGTCATAAGGACCGCCTTCAACCCATGATGGTAATTCAGCTTCATTTAAGTTTTCATTTACGAAATCCGCAAACTTTTTTATATTACTCATATCTTTAGTTTTTATTTGCTACTTTTTATAAAATCCTTTACCTCATCAATATCAGATTTAATTTTATCTAAGTCAGCTTGAGCTTCTTCTAACTCTTCTTCCTTTTCTTCTAATTGTTCTTTAGCCATTTCAGCCATGTCTTCATCACCATCAGAAATATCACTTTTTAAATCTGCTATCTCGGATCTAATATCTTTCATCTCATCAGCTTTTTCAGAATAGTCATCTTGAAGTTCTTTTAATTCAGCCTGAGCTTCTTTCATCTCATCAGATCCACTATCATCAGATCCACCTTTTAGTTGATCTTCTTTTGCTTTAACCTTTTTATACATAGGGTTGTCAGGATCTCCTAAAATTGTCTTAACAGTAACTTCTCTACCAGATTTAGGATTCTTAATCTTAGTGTTATAAAATTTATCTAAATCGGATTCTAATAAAAATTGCTCAAATAATTTAATATGTTTCATTTTCTTGTTTGTTTATTTATAATTATTATGATCCCATAGTAGATTGTAAAGCTCCGACCATTGCGCCGTAATCTTCACCATACTTCTTAAGTAATCCTTCAGCAGTTTCAGTTGCTTTAGTTTCGTCAAAATCATCTCCGAATGCATCTTTTAGAATTGCCATTGCATATTCTTTAAATTCATCTGCAGATTTAATTTCTTTTTCAGTAATCTTAGCTTCTCCAACTAATGCTTCACCTTTTGCTTCAGGTTGTACTTTTACTTTACCCATATTCATTACATCACCAGCAATACCTGCGGCAGATTCAGAACCGTCTCCCATTTCTGCAGGAACTTCAGTAGCATCCTTAAGATCATCAGCTTCACCTTTTACTTCGGTTGTAATATTTTGATCTTTAGTAACTAATTCTTCTCCTTTTGATTCAGGTTGTACTTTTACTTTACCCATATCCATTATATCACCAGCAATACCAGCAGCGGTTTCAGAACCGTCGCCTTTTTCTGCAGGAATAGCAAGACCATCATCGCCTGCTTCTTCATCAGCAACCTCATCACCTGTAACTTTAGTAATTACTTCACCAACACCTTCTTCTACAGCTTCTTCTTCCTCAGCTTCTATTTCTTCTTCATCTACTTCTTCATCATTGTAAGATTCTGTTACAAAATTTGAAAAAGACATAATTCTTGATTCAGCTTTCTTTTCTTCTTCCTCATCATATTCAACATCTTTCTTTAATGCATCAATCTCGGAGTCATCAGATTTTACAGCTCCTTTATAATGGTCAGCCTTTTCTTTGTCATCTTCAGAATCAACTTTCTTATCACCTTTATCTTCTAGCTCATCACCTTCCTTTTCATCATCCATACCTTCAGCTTCATCATCTTCACCAATAGCATCCGCAGATGCAACAACAACAGAATAGTCTTCAGGCTCTTCAGCATCATCAGCATATTTCACGTTCTTATTTACAGTAACTTCCTTTTCTTTAATGAAATCCTCAAAAGCCATAATTCTTTTAGTAGCAGCTGGAGTTTCTTCTTCTTCAGCAGCAACATCAACGCCGTCATTATCTTCAACTTCATCAGCCTCAGCAGGAACCTCATCAGTAATTTCAGGATCATCAGATATCTTATCGCCTGCCTTGTCTTCCAAATCCTTAGGTTCTCCCTTAGCGGATACTTCAGCTTCAATATCATCAGATGCATCTTCTTCTACATCATCAGTTTCAGCAACTTCACCAGCGGCTCCAGTTTCTTTATCTTCTTCCTTTTCACCTTCATCACCTTCTAATGATTTAGGTTCTCCTTTTTTATTAACATCATCAGCTATATCCTCGGCTCTATCTTCTTCTAAATCTTCTTCAGATATATCTTGTTTTGGAGAAACATCTTTTAGTAAACCTTCTAATTTACTTAATAGATTTTTTTCTTTCTTTAATTCTTCTACACTTTCGTAACCCATCTTTTTTACTAGATCCATTACGGCATCATGATTAGCGTCTACCGATTCATTAATTGAACCATCGGCTTTAGACATCATTGAAAACTTTTTAATTGGTTTCATTCTATTTTATCTTTTTTTGATTCTTTTTTTATATATCCATCTCTCATGAGAAAGATATTATATTAGTATCTAACATTTTGTACCTCGAATGGAAATTTTTCTTCTTTATAAATTTTCCTTCTTTCCATACCATGCCTGTAAATATAATTTACCCAATCATGATCATCTACTTTATATCTAAAATCATCAATAAAATCATATATCTTTACAACATCTTTGGCTTCATGTTTTCTTAGACCTCTACCAATTGATTGTCTAATAATTACTTCAGACTTAAATGATTCAGTAAAAAATATGTTATGTATATTTTTAATAGATATACCAGTTGAAAAAGTACCGTATGATGCTACAATAATAACATCATCATTCTTTTCCATTCTCTTTTTAAACTCCTCTCTAAAATCAGACTTAACAGAGCCATCTACATAATAAACCTTTTTGTCTGTTATTGTTCTAAGTTTTTTGTAGATCTTTTCACCGTATGCAATTTTATGAAATAATATTAAAGAATTAGATTTTGATTTTTTAATTACTTGACAAATAAAATCTAGTCTCTTTTCACTTTCATTAATAAAGTTCTGTTCTAAACTAAATAGCTTTTGTCTATCATACGGGTTTTTAGATAATGATGAGAATGCTTCTTTTTGTGCATCGGTTGCATATTCCATGTGGATCTGTAATACTTTACATTTTGCAATATGGCCTTCTTCTTGTAAATGAGCAGCCTTTACTTGTGTTACTAATGGGCCCATTGCCGACATTAAACTAAGTCTATTTACAGTCCCTCGTTTAGGAATAGTTCCACTTAAACCAAATCTATAATCACAGTGCCAGCATTTATCCATTATCTTCTGAATTGAATTTGCTTTTGCTTTATGAGTTTCATCAACAAAGACTGCGTCAAATTGACTAAAATATTCTTCATCCTTTTTAGTTAAAGATTGATAAGTACCTATAACTATGTTAGAACTCTTTCGTAATTTTACACCTGCATAAATCTGTTGAATCTTAATAGGTACTCTTCCTTTATTGTATTCTTCAAAATCTCCGCTTGCTTGAACTACTAAACTTACATTAGGTACAATCATTAGGATTTTCTTTTTACCTAATTGCTCCATCATATAAGCAACCACCATAAAAGAAATTAAAGTTTTACCTGCAGACGTTGCTAATTCAGCCAAACACCTTCTGTATTTTAAAATTTTGATTGCAGCATCAATCTGATAGTCTCTAGGTTTAATTTCAGAGTTGGCAAAAAATTCATCTGCCCATGTCTTAAAAGTTTCCTCATCTATTGAGGTATCAAAAATATCAGTAATTCCGTTTAGTGTAAATTGATAATCATACTCTTTGCATATATCAATCACTTCTTTCCATAAACCTGCTGGAATTTTATTTCTTTTAATAAATGAAATGTTACCATCCCATACCTTCTTCTTTACCAAAGGATGGAATCTCCACCCTTCTATTTTCTTAGTAAGGCTAGATTTTAATTGTTCATATTCCAATTCGGTACATGAATCAATTACTAAAAACTTTTTATTTTCTGAGAGAGATAGCTCCATTAAAATTCTTTATCATCTAAGTTTATTCTGTTTCTTATTGCAAATGCCATGTTATCTAATGTCTTAATACATTCATAGTAATAATCTATATGAGACTGTAGCATGTCAATCTGAGTTTTTAAAGAAGACAGATCGGCTTTTATAAATTGATGCTTTTCGCCATTCGTTAGTTTAACATCGTAATTAATTGAATACTCTCGGTACTGATTCTTATAGTACCTGTCCCAAGTAGCATTCCTTTTATATATTGTAGTTTTAAAATCAGTTACTTTATCTAATAAAATTTGCCTATATGATAACATTCTTACTTGACATTCAGCAAGTTCATTCATGCTTTTTAATTTAGAAACAAGATCTTTAATCTTTGTTTTCCAATCATCCCTATCTGAGCTTAATCTAATTTCTAATTGTTCGTTAGCTTCCTTTATTTGTGTATCATCAAATGCCATTAAAATATTCCTTTATCGTTATTAATCTTTTTGTAACTTTTTACTTTTGGTTGAAATTTCTTTTTAGGTTGAGGTAACGAAAAGTTACTTTTTACACTATCAGTTTCAATCTTTTTAAACTTAGTAAATAATTTAAGCTTTTTCTTAGACGTTTCTAAGTCATTATAAAAATCCTCGAACTGTTCAGCCACGAATTCATTATATTTTTTTATCATAAGAAAATTAAATCTAAATGATTGTTTGTAAAATATTTATCCAACTCATTTAAACAGCCAGTTCTATTTTTAAATTCATATTTAACTAGATCGTTTAAATCTTTTACCTTTTTCTTAGGTATACTAAAATCCTTTAAATATTTATCCCACATGAAAACCGTTTGCCCTTTCTTTAGCTTTTGGATCATTTTAGCTTTACCTTCATAATCATTATCAAACATATATCGCGCAGTTGGTATTTCATCAAAATCTAATATTTGTTTTTTAACACCGGTTAATCCTAATGTATTTGACATAAAGAAAGAATCTATAGGACCTTCAAATATTGTAAATGTTCTACCTAAATCAACGGTTAAGATACCGAATATCATTGAAATTTTATTTAAAGAATCAAGTTCATCTTCAGATACTTTTAGCGGTTTCTTTAACCTATCATATATTCTTTCTATATTCCATGTTTTGTATTTAGGACCACCTGTATTTTCTAAAGCTCTAACCTGAAACCCTATTATCTTACCTTTCTTATTTAGATTAAAAACATATAATTCTTTTCTTCTTGGATCATAACCGAATTTTTCTGTTTTATGATGGAGCAACCTACTCTTAAGATATGGGTATGCTCTGTATGTTAAAGAGTTAATAGGATATACATTAAACCCTAACGCAATTTCATCAAATGATAATGCTAATTTATTTGCAGTTTCAAATAAATGAAATTCTAAAGTTTCACCTAAAGAAAAGTTTTTTCGATTTTCTTTAATAAAATTAATTACATCTATACGGTCTTCGCCTTCGAAGTTTACATTATGATCTTTTAGAAATACATCTAAACTCTCATGAGCCGAACAATTGTAACAGTGGAATTGTAAATTTTTCCAATAAAGATTACCTCTTTTCTTTCTTACTGAATCTGTTGAATCACCGCAATAAGGGCATGCAAAATTTAGCCTTTCCTTACTTTCTAGCATCCTCCTTTTTTCTGGGTGAGAATGATTAAGGTGAAGAACTCGGACCACCTTATCGATGATCCGAGCTTTCATTTCAGAAGATATTAATACTTCTGTTCCCATATCATTAAAGATCTAATCCATTAATGAAATCATCAAAATCATCTCCCTTAGAAGAATCTTCAGTTTTGGTTGCAGTAGCTGTTGTAGTTGGTGCAGAGGTTTCAGTTACCTTAGCAGCCGCAGCTTTAGTTGCAGCCGGCGCAGCCGGTGCTTGTCTTGCAGTAACAGTATCAATAGAAGTTCCAGGATTACTAAATTGAGATAGTACACCCATTACTTTATTTCTCTGTTCATCTGTCCATGGTCTGTAGTCAAAGTTTCCTAAGTCTGGTGCATCCTTAATAAAATCAAGAATTGCAGTTCTTCCTGCATCATCAGACGTTACATCTTCGCCGCCAATCGACATCGGAGATCTACTTCCTTGGAATTTACATGAATCATAATTTGGATAACCACCTTTCTTTGAAATTACCAATTCAAAATTCTTTCCTTCGAATGGATCGAATACTTGTGTTGGTTCATCAAATTGTGGATTTAACTCCTCATCAATTTTAGTCTTGATCTTATAACCAAATTTCATTACTTTAATTTGACCTTCAAGATCTCTGTTTTGTGGATCTTTTACGATTTGTACTAATGCATAAAATACTTCTCTACGCTTAAGTCCTTCTGACATCTTTTTGTCTACAGCAGATTCAGAGTTTCTAAGTTTAAAGAACATGTCCTGTACAGCACATTTGTCTCCAACCGTTGAAGGTGAGTCTGCGTAAAAGCCGTTGCCATCTCTGTCTTCTAACCAGTAGACATATTTACGAACGAAAGGTTTGCGTGGATTTTTTACATTAGGTAGAAACCTAATTAGTGAACGGTAAGTACCGTCTGAACCTTGATCAGGTTTTGGTGTGTAAAGATCGCTTGTTGTTTGCGGTCTGTCTCCAGTGTCTAGGTCCTTGACGCTAACACTGAAAATGTCGAATTCATTTGCCATTTTAATTGCCTTTTTATTTTACTTTGTTATTAATTGTGGATATAACGCAGCTCTGCCTATTTTTAATTTGCCCGGGTATTGCCAATATACTTTGCCTTGTTATATGCCTGTTTATAAGTAACCGAATAATATCAGTTCCTTTGTTTATTATATATTCATATCTCTATTTAGTTTCAGTCTAAATAGAACTTTTTTATTGCATAATAGCGGTTACATCGTTTTCTCTAATGCTGAATATAGTATCGCCATTATATTTAAACTCTGTACCTGCTAAATCATGAAATAGTACTCGTGATCCTACTTTATAATCTGAATCCTCTATGTCATTACCTACAGATATGATTGTACCTGAGTATGGTGGAGCATACTGACCTTCGGTTTTTGGTACATATATACTACCAATTTTTTCTGGTAGTTCATCTTTTTTAATAAATATTCTATTTTTTATTGCTTTTATCATAATATTCTGAAACTAAGTTATAATTGCTATATATAAAATATAACTAATTAAAGAAAGAGAAGTATGTAATTACTAGACTTAAAGTATTTAGTGGTTTTCTATGTATTAAGTATTTAATGACCACCCTTTTTCTTTATTAGCATTTAATATGAAATATGAATCTACTAAGTCATCAATTGGTTTAGGGATCTTTTCTGTAAAGTCTTTACCTTGAGTCCATTTCCATAAATCTGTTTTCCTTAAATCTTTATCATTAAAAACGTCGTCTTGGAACGCCTTTACCATGTAATGTTTATTTGCATTACCTTTACCTGCTAATTTCTTAACATGGGAGGGTTGGTAAATTGAAATGTTTTCTACGCCCCAAGCATTAACAATTTCATTTCGTAAAAAGGTATTATACTGAACAATGTCAATAAATGAGTTTCCTTTTGAACCATAAGAGAATCCTTCTAATGCAATCTTATGGTTTTGAGTACCAAATAAGGTTATTAAAATATTTGAAATTAAATCAGCTATGTTTTGGCCGTCTGTGAGTTTTTCCCTTTCCCTAAGTAAAAAGTCTTTATCTTTTACTTGTCTATAATAAGGAAATCCTAATATTGATTTATCATCCATTAGTTCTTTATGGACCGAGAATGACTTTGGGATTTTTCTACCTTCTTCATCCCATATTCGATTACCGTAATTAAAGAATGTAATAAACGTGTATTTGCCTTTGCTATCCTGAGTACATGTACCTGGACTATTAAGAGAAAAATCTATACCTGTGTAAATCAATTATAATGAATTAAAGCTTCTTACCTAGTACTGCTCCTAATGCAGCACCAATTAATCGACTGGTTAGTAAATCATACAAGGCACCTTTTTGAATACCTAATACTTTCGCGATAGCCTTTCCTACAGATTTACCTAAAGCAAATCCAGTAAGTCCACCTAAAACAGATCCTAATATACCTTCGTTAATTATTTCCTCCATAATAACCTCTAAGTCTTTTCCGTTATTGTGCTCCTCCATAATTCTATCAACTGCATTATCAATTGCAGTTTCTTGCTCCTCGGTTAAATCATAAGATTCATTTAATAGATTTTGTATATCTATAGAATCATCATGATCTTCTGTAAGATAATCTTTGAATGTTTTCATTGCTTTTGTATTTGTTTATATATTAGGTTAGATTAATTTTAGTTTCTAAAGCGTTGTATGTAAAATTAATATCAAAGGTTTGGAATTCTATCGTATTACTCGAGAAGTTTAAATCTAATGCACTAACCCCAGTCATTATCATATCTTTTAGTTGACAAGTTACAAAGATGTTACCTTCTCCATCTATCATTTGCAATCCTATACCTTCAGGCACAAACGGATCTTTACCACTCTGCTTATAATAAAAATCAAAAACTTCTACAGCCATCCAATAATTTACCCAACCGTCAAAAGCCTGCATAGTTACAGTTAATTGTTTATCAAATAATTCTTGTGTAGGTAAACTAGTTCTAAATCTTCTAGTATTTCCAGGAAAGTCATTTTGTGTAACTGGATCAAAACTAGGCCCAGGTAGATTCATTGATTGTATTCCATAATTAAAATAATCAATAGGTTCTTTTATCATAGACCCAGGCATCCTATTTAAGTATGGTTTATACTTATCCGAAATTTCCTTAGGAATAAAGTTTCTAGGAAATTCAAATTTAAATTGATTATTTCTTGCACTTAATATCATATCTTAATTATCTTCTTCTAAATAGATTTCTTCTCTGACGACCTGCTAAATCTTTAATAGTTCTTATACTATCTATATCTTCTATTGGTCCTTGCCTTGTTGTAAATTCCTGGTTTAACTTGCTTGCCTGTTTAAAATACTTTTTAACCTTTTTATTGTTTGGCGCAGTTTTAGTCTTTTTAGTAATGGCTTGTATTTGTTGCCTTTTCTTTTTATTTTGCTCTGCTAATAATTGAGCATTCTTAGCTTCTTCTAATATAAGCTCGGATTGCGCATCACCTAACTGAGCCGAAAGCTCAGCTACCTGATCTGTTAGAGATAAATTTGAAGCCTCTAAAGCTTTTATTGTAGCAATTTGATCTTCATCTAAAGATAGCATTTCGGCTAACTCTCTGTTGAGCCTTTCTATTTCGCTCTGTAGTTTTGCCAATTCTTTAGCATACTGTAAAGATATTCTTTTTAATTTAGCTGTCATTGATTCTTCCGCAGCATCCTTTATTCCTAAAAATGTACCGGTGTATAAAACACTCTCATCACTAATACCATTTTCATCTACCATTCTCGTGGATATGTAAAAGTTATTGTTGTCTAAAGATAAAATCTTTTTAGAGCTTTCTTTATCAATTTTAAATAAAACCTGACCTTGTGAAAGATCAACTTCTTTTACCTTAGTCCAATTAGGAATTCTTATTTCATCGTTCTCTCCAATAAATACTAAATTTAATGTACCTACATTACTAAGGTCTATAGGTGTATCCGCTAAATCTCCATTTTGACCAGTCTCATCATATAAAGTAAAAATAATATAATCATCAAAAGGTGATATTCTTATTACACCATCGCCTTGTGGCAAAGGCTCAGCTGTAGGGTTTAAAGTTGTAAACTTAGTATAATATTCTTTCTCTTTTCGTGTTACTGATATTCCTGTGCTGATGCCTAATGGCGTAGCCGTTCTTCTAGGTCTATTAAAAAAAGATCTAGATTTACTTTCTGATTTATTCTCCTGTTCCATTGTCTGTTTCTGTTATTGTTTGTATTTTAGCTGGAGATATCGATGCCTTAACATTTAATCTATCTCTAAAAGAAGTAACATATTTAGTTTTTACTACCAACTGCTCGACAATTTGATCTGATGTTTGCCCAGGCTTGTCTATATTTCCATTTGTTACAATTATACTCGCGCCATCGTCAGGGGCTATCTTATTATATACATTTGCAACTGTTGGTACAACACCTAAATTTATTTTCATTAATCTTCTTCCGTATTTCTTAACATCAAACGAAGTCAGTTTAGCTTGTTTAATTATTTGAGTATTATCACCACGATTATAAATTCTCAGTAAATAGTTAATTGAAAAAGATGCGGCAACTGCGCTATTTAAAATAATTGGTCTAAATAATATAGGATCATCAAAGTTAGTAGTTTGCGTAAATACCTGCGTACTTGTTTTAACAAACGAAGTGTTTATTTGTTCACTTACATTAATTTCATGAAAGACTACCCAAGATGAACCTAGGCTAGCCATAAAGTTAGAAAATGTAGATCCTGTAACTTCACCAGTTAATTCAAAATAATCTCCACCGTCTGATTGAGTTACACTTGCATATAAGTTATCATAAATATCTCTATTAGGTAAAGTTACCGAATTAATTTCCTCAACATTGTAATAATCATAACCGTTATCAATTATAGTTTCATATATACCTGTTGCCTTAAATGTTATAGTTGGAGTACTTAAGAATCCTTGCCCTTCGGTTAATTTAAATCCTAGACCATTTGCAACAGCAGGATTAAAACTATTATTCATAAAATAAAGAGAAGGTATTCTCCACTCTATATATGATGCATATAAGTTATCATTAATAAGTACCGGGTCAGGATTAAATACTGGTGTATCATTCTTTAAAAAATTTATCGATGATAAGTTTAAAAGTAAACCATCCCTACGAGGAGCTAATGCTTCAAAAATAATACCGTCATATCCTGTGAATGAAAACCCTGAAATAAAATGTATTCTTATTTTATCATATTCAATGTTTAACTCTGGCGAGAATGTTTGCAATAAATTAGCAGAGTCAGTTAGCTTCGGGTCAAAATCATTATAAGGTACACCTATGTCAGTATCTAAATAAGCATATTGAGTCTTATTCTTACTTATAGAGGCAGCAGATATATCTCGGTAATTACCCATTTCGCTTGAGACGTTTTCTGTGTTAAAAAGATAGCTGCCACCAGTATACTCATCTCTCATTATCTCTATTTGATGAGTTGCTGTGTTAAATTCGGTAGGATCTGATTGACTAGTGTATATGTACTCTAGCAATATTCCATCCGATAATTGTATAAACTTTGATGATTCCATTCTTTTTATTTATTTACCACTGTAAAAATTTTGGTGTATAATTTAAACCTATTCCTACATAAGGCGCAAACCCATTACCGCTAAATCCCATTCCTAATTGTAATCCTAGCCCTAAGGTTTTTCTGTTTTGATATTGTAAACTTTTAAATGCATTACTATTCTGGTCAATTAAAATACCTTCGGCACTATTAAAAGTTGTACCAGGATAATCAGTTAAAAGGTTTACAAATAATTCTTTAGTTATAACATCTCTTGTTAATGAAGCAGATAGAAATATGTTTTGTTTTAAATCAATATTAGCGCTTCCAAAATTTAAAGTACTATCTAAAGTTTGGTAAGGTACAAAAACATTTATGTCTCTAAAACTTTTCCCCCATGTTTCTTTATCTGAAATTGTTAATGCAGAATTAAAATTATTAAAAAGTGTATCAACAATAGTCACAGGTACTTCTACGATAACTTCCTTTATTACCGTTTCTGTTTTAATAACCGTTACTGGCGGCTTTCCCTTTTCAAATTCTAATTTGCCTTCAATTTCTTCTAATGTTAAATTAAGGGCTCTTATTTCGGCAACTGCATTTCCATTTTTATCAATATAGTTTTCAAGTGTATCTAAAGAAGCTTTCCAATTATTGCTAATCTTAGTGGCTTCACTCTTTGCTACTTCTGTTTGTTCACATTGCCTAAATAGTAAAATACATAACACTATAATACCACCTAATAAAAACATTCTTGTATTTTTAGGATCGGTAATAATTGCAATTATGTTTCTTAATATTATCATATGCCTTCTTCATAGATTTTCATTAACTTATATGGAGTAACATTGCTCTCTCCATATTTTTTAATTAAATCATCCATAAACTTTTTTTCTTTACCTTTCATAGAATCAAGTTCTTCAAAAAGACCATCACGTTTTTCAGCTAAACTCTGTATACTCTTTTGCATAAGGTCTATCGAAGTTTCAATTTCTTTATACCTATCTACAAATCCTGCTAATTCTTTTCTTTCTTTTTTTGTCATTTTTCTAGTTTAAAATATTAATAAATAAATGTATGTTGTTGTAATGTAACTCCTTTTACAACAAGACTACCAAGGTTATGAGCTCCTGCTACATTATTCCACCCTTTTTGTATAATCTTTCCACTCTGACTGCCATTACCACTATTATAAAAAGGGGTTGGTCCTTGGCCGCTAAACATAAATGTAAAAGTTTTCTGAGAGTGAGTAATTAGATAGTTGGCGCCTTGTTTTTCAATATCATCATCAGTTTCAACTTCAAGAACTCCTTGTTGAGCAGTATAATATGTTTGAGTGGTTCCAGTTCCTTCTTTCCAATATTGAGCAGATATAAAGGCTCGACCACCTTGATTAATGAAAGGATTAAATCCAGTTCCAGTTTGGGCACCTGGGACGTCGGATGCTCTAAACTCGGATGGTGCCCAATAAAGCTCAACTACAACAGTTTGACCATAAGCCATGAGCGAATTGTCAAAACTTAGTATAAATTCTGGGAAAAACACATTTTTACCACCATTTAATTTTGTAGACCAAAAATCATAAGTATTCGCATCTATTTCACTTGTGCTACCTATTTGAATTCTAATATAAGGTTTAGTAACTGGGATAATTACCGATATTGCAATAGGGCTTACATCTTGCCAATCTATAAAAGGATCATAATAATACTCTTGGATGTTATTCTCTCCGCCTAAAATTAATTTATTACTTATCTTAGTAACTTCTTTATCAACCCTAAACATTTCCGAAGCAGGATTCATATTATTACTTGCTCCAGTATCAAACTGTGTTGGTATCGTTTCCGTAGGCCCTTCATTTACAAATATCCCTACACTATCATCAACATTTGTAGCTTGATTATACTTAGGAATACCTATTACTACCTGCGAATATTGACCATCATTAAATTGCTGAAATTGTGTAGTTGGAATTGTTAAATAATCACCATTGCTTGGGTCACCAAATTGTTGGACAACTCTGTTCTGATTAGAAAAATTCGTATTATACCGTTGATATACACTAGGATCAGTAATTTGAGGTGTACTATCGGTAATTGACCATGATTGATAACTAACAAACTCTGTGTGTGGTATGCTAACACCAGATTCAGCGTATTTAAGATTTATCCTAGGAACGATAGTCCCTGGGGCGATGTTAAGCTGACCTAATCTTATTTCGCCTCTACCTTGAATGTTAATATCTGAATTAACACCTTCTCCTTTTATATTAACTTCTGCACCATCTTGCCTAGCGCGTAAATCAACCTTATTTGGTAAAACATTAATTAAAGATGGAAGTGCTGGATTTACTCCGCCTTTACCGATCAAAGAGATACCTTGATTGGACAATACATTTACTTCTCCATTCACACCTATGTTTTCTATAGTTATTATACCATCTTCTGACTGCAGAGCAATTGGACTAGCTCCACTGGCATTAGCTACTATATCAGTAGTTGATACCGTAAAGGCATTAGATCCTGCAGTCATACCGGCTTTAAAATTTGATCTTATCTTTAACTCATCATTTGATTGTATAACTATTTCACCTGCCTCGGCAAGAATCTTACCATCTAATACAGGGATTGAGCCAGGGACGGTTATATTTCCACCTACCTTTAAGTTTGCTTGTGCACCGGCACCAAGAACCTGTAAATCAAACTTAGCTTCTCCTGCACCATCTAACGGAGTAAAACTGTTTAATTCAATTTTAAAATCAGATGACCCAAATGAAGTATATGGATTTGTACCCATAGTACCACTAGTAAAGTTAAATCCTGTACCTGCTCTAAAATTTTGTCCTCTTTTGACCGTCTCATTAATAATTCCATAAGTATCAGCAATAGATAATGGAGAGGTTGATTGCTTAGGTACAGAAATAGCTAATATATCATCAGGTAATAAACTAATATTACTAAGTAGTGATAATTGATCTTGTGTATAATTTTCAAAACCGTCACCACCCATAAATCTAATAGCCTGGGCCCCACTATTTTTTTGGTGTACTAACATACTAGTATTTTCTGATGATAGTTGCCCAGCCATTACCGTAGATAATTGATATGCACCAGTTAAAGGTATGCCAGGGTAATCTGCGTCATCAGGTCCAGCAATACCTACCGCGAATGTAGGAACACCTTCATTACTAGCATTAATAGTAGTATCAGTTGCTGGAATAAGAGAAGGGTAAGAAACATTTTTTGCAGCTGCTGAATAGTTACTTATCCCTGGTATTGGGGCATAACCAAACTGAGACAATCCTACCGAAGATCCAGTACTACCTTGTGGTCCTTGTAAATTTATTAAAGTGTTAACCCACGGTCCTCCTGGTTGATAAACCCAAACATCACCATTACTCTGCAAGTAATAATCATTTGCTAATGGTGTTAATGTTGGTGGTGTTACAATAGGACTATCAGTCCCTTCGTACCATTCAGTACCTCTTTCCCCTCTCCCTCCAATAGGACCAGGTAAACCGGAAGGTCCTAGAGGTCCTATGGGACCACCACCATTCAATAATAGTTGATCAAAGTTAAAATTTATTTTATCAACTACTTGACTAACGGTATCAGAAGAAAGTAATTCTTGTATGGTTAATGCCATCGTATTTCTATTTTTTAATTATGGTAATACTAAAACCAAACGATTCAGTAAAACCACTCCTTTTGTTATATATTAGGCCGAGATCAAATTGATTTGTATTTAATAATTTTGATCCTATTGCATCGTTAATACTTAAACCGCTTGATAATTTTTCAGAATTAGTTAGAGATGCTGTGTTAAAGTTGTTTAATGCTCTTTGCCTAGTTGCATTAACATAAAAATCAACATTAGATACTTTATAAAGCTGTAAAATATTTTGTTTAATATATCTTTCTACATCATCATCTAAAGTCTTAATATCACCAAAGCTAAATTCTGGTTTAATATACTTTTTAAATTGCTCTTTTATAGGTTCAAATAAAAATTCAATTAATCTTTTTTGAATAAAGAGATAAAATTTAATAGATGTTTTATTTTCAGTTTTCATAAATGTCCCATCTATTAAAGAAGGTTGCTTAATTGCATCCTTAATAAATTCAGGAGAATATAAAAAAGTTTCAAGCTCTATTTGTTCTGGTACCTTTAAGTATTTAGATCCAAAGAATGATTTTCTTTCTGTCATTGCTTTTGTACCTATTATAGATTCAATTAAAGATTTATCAATACTCTTCCTAAAATAAGCAGGTTCCCAGTTAGAAGAAAATGTATAAAAATCTCTACTAGCAATTCCTACCTCATTAATAAGTGGGTATAAGCTTAAGAATGCACTATCCCTAGAAAGTTCTAATACTGTTGATGGATCCTCCTCGTTTACTTTATGATAAAACAAATTCTTTATTATCCCAAAGTTGTCTACATCACTACTATTAAACTGAGTATTTGAATATCTACATAATTCCATTACCTTAAATTTATATAGCTCATCGGTTATAGATCCACCAGTAGACCCAGTAACATTATCAAAATCAATTCCAATATAAGGATCTCTAAAATAAAAAATATCCAAGGCAGTAGGTTTATAGTACCCAGCATGTCTACCTATTGGAGTTACTCTAGGTTTTGTTTGTAGAGATAAATCATAACCGATAATATCAGTTAAATTAAATACGGTTGGTTTTGCAGGATCAGGTAATCTTCCAATATATACAGATTTTAAAATGTCTTCTTGTGCTCTTAATTCTATTGAAAACGTTTGGGCCATATTACCATCAGAATCTAAAACCCTATTACCTTCTTTATCTATAGTTTCATAAATAATATCAGGCGCGCCTTGATTAACATTTTTTAATATAGTAGCAAAACCTACATCAGATAGTCTTGATGTGTATGTATTAAATCCACCATTTACTGTAAAATAATCAGCAGCCTGTAAATCTATAATAGATGGTACAGAACCACCTGGTACAAATGGAACCCCATTGGCAGTAATAGTTTTTGCAAAAAATTGATTATTAGATACAACTCTTACTATTCCACCTATTTCATAAACAACATTATTAATTTCAAAACTAACCGGATTAAAATTACCATTACTACCAATAGTTATATCTCTTAAGAATCTAGGATTATTACCGTTAACATCATTTATACCTTGAACTAAATAAGCATTAACCGTAGGATTAAAACTAGTTCCAACAAATGATATTGCACCTTGTACTATACCTTCCTTGTAAAAATAATTACCTTCTTCTCCTGTGACTTCTGATTGTATCGGTTCACAACTGTTAAAAGATTGTGTATGAACTTTATAATCACTTTCATATGAATACAAAGTAGTTCTATCAATACTTTGGTTGCCATCATTTATACATTCATTATCTAAAGTTAAAAAAACCATCATTACAACAGTCTTCCATTTATCATTCTTAATAAACTTAATCTCGGTCTCAGGTTTATTTGGTGCATTCGGCACAAGTATAGTAGAAAATCTATAATCATTAAATCTGCCATCATTAACATATTTTAATGACCTCGCATTAAAGTTAGGTTTTGTGGCTATATCAGCTTTAGGTTTTGCTACTATTCTAACACCTCTTAAAAATGCTTCAGCAAAATTCTTTTCATCACCACCACTGAATCTACCGTATCTTAACTGCCTATCTATTAAATTTATTATACCTCCGGTTGTAAACTTATCAACAATAAAATAATCATTAAAATAATCTTTATTAATATCCTGGAATGTACCTGGGGTATACACAGTACCAGTTATAGGGTTGCTTTCTATTGTATCTGTTGGCGCTTTATCTATATAACTCCACGAAGACTTAATTGCTTCGTTATTAAAATAATAAGGAAACTCACTTAAGTAGTACCATTCATGTGTAAATCCTGTGGCATCTTGGCCGATAGTCCATTTAGACGGTGCAAAGTTATTGGTACCAAATGATTCATTTACATTTAAACTATATGGTAAGTTTCTTACGTTCTTACCATCATTAATCCATGACCACTTATTTATATAAGGAATTACTCTAGATGCGACTGCCTGTTGTTTTAAATAGTTTTCTTCTAACCTATCATATTCTGATTCAATAAAAGTATCAAAATCAACATCAGGATCTGCATTTTTTAATAAACCTATTAACTCAGAAAAACCGCCATCATCATAAAATCTTCTTATGTCAGGGTTTGCACTAACGTTAACATATTCACCATCTATTTCTTGGTTATAATGATCTACTTCATAATTAAGCTCCCCTAGTCTACTATACATAGTACTATAAAAGTCATAATCAAAATCTCTAACAGGAAATATTGAAAATCTACCAAAAGAAGGTCTATAGTCAGAATATAAAGCAACCTGCCCACTGTTAGTAACAGTTATCTGATTATCATTTAATGTTATTATTACATATTCATCAATCTCATTATATCCTATGATATCACCAGTGCCATTTATAATAGGACTTTCTAAATATGGTACCCAATCACCGATAGTTGCCCACCCATCATTAGATTGGACATAATTACCAGGAATGAATCTATCTTGATCCCCGTTTGCAACCTTAAGTAAAGAATTAGTAACATCATTACCCCCAACAAAATATTTGTTAGAATCTAATAATGAAGTTTCTGGATAAGTTGTTATATTATTTACCTCTGTTGGATACTCTATATAATTAATTTTGAAATTAAGCCTGTTAAATCTACTACCGCTAAATCTTGATTGAACATATACAGTATCATTATTATAAGAAGCCTCAAAGAATCTTTTTTCTATAGGTATTCCTTCATTAATTGCAGAAGTTAACGCTTTTGCTATTTCTTGGACAGTTCCGTTAGGGCAAAAGAACTGAAAGGTGTTTGATCCTGGTATAGGTGCCTCTATATTTGTAGCAGCTACTTCACCTACTAAATCAAAACCATCATAAAAAGTAATTTTTAAACCATTAGTTAATTCATTATTGATTTTAAATGAACTTATTGCTTTACCCTTTCTTTCTATTATGCTTGCATTTGTAAATGTATCAGGTTCTTTAAAGCCAGTAAGAGTTGATATGTCAATTTTAGTATCAAAAAGTCTTATTTGGTTATTACCCCAAATAGAACCTTTCTTAACAGTATGAAAATTGTTATTTTTATCTTTAACATAAAAAATAGACTCCACTTCATTTACTCTACTTGGCGTAGGTACTCCTGTGATAGCTGTTGTTTTTGCAGGATCAAGATACAATAAAACTCCACTAGTGTTAGTAATTTCAAAAGGTTTGTTTAATTGCTCAGATACTTCATTAATAGTAGTAATGTTAGGCAATTGAGTTTTTTCGGTGTTTCTATAAAACCCTTCCCCTGATATATCAAATAAACCTTCCTCGACTTCATTTACGTATAAACCAAAATATCTATTAATTGAATAAGGATCCGCACCTTCATCAGTAAATAAAAATTCCATATTAATTAAATTTGCTAATAGCACGTTATTACGCTGAAACCCTTCAGTAAAAAAGAATTCGTTTTCTATTATAGTGGCATCTTTAGCTATTATGTCATCATATGAAAAACTTCCTGATTGTGTAAAACCCCCTTTACGATAATTAATACCATTCCATTGAATAGGTTCATCTCTCCTCCATGAAATATTAAGTGGGACCTCAGGAAATGATTCTTGGTTTCTATAATTTCTAATATAGGAACCTAGCAAGCTATTATCAGTTAAATCAAAAGTTTTAATTGCAGTACAGTTTTCCAAAACATTTTTAGAAAATGCTTGTGAAGTTTGTGCATCTAGGTAATTTTCATTCTGTAATGTTTCATTTATATTATTTACAGCAGCAGGATTATCTATTCTAAATATAACAAAGTTACTTGGCATTTGTTCGTTTAGCCAAAGCGGTGCCAACATACCTAGTTCTTCTGAATATGCGTTTGATGCAATTGATCTGGTACCTGCAGAGTAAAACATTTCAAACTGGTTTTGGTACTGTGAAAGGACAGAAACATCTTGGAATTCTTGAAAAACTTCATATGCCAGTTTTGGTGGGAACCTACCTCCTTGGAAAAATTTCCAAACGTCTCTATCATAGGTATCTTCCCCACTTATTTTAAATGCTTTAAATGTAGAAGAAGATAGCTCAGTATTTGCACTAAATGATTCTAGGTATAAATCTAAACCATTACTAACAAGTTTAACATTACCTGTTAATTTAGGGTTAGTCCTAACTATACTATAAGAAGCTTTATCGAAAAGTTTTTCGGTCATTTAATTTTCACTTTTTTTATTTATTCACCAAACGGTTAGTGAAAATTAAAAATCAACAGTTATCAAAGTACATTACCGTTAAAATTGTTGTCTTCGGTGAAAATGCCTTTAAACACACCTCGGTTAGACCCTGTTCCTCCGCCGCCTCTTACAATATCATTTACCCTGGTTGATGTAACCGAAGGGCTAAGCTTTGTTAGAACTTTTTCAAGATCATTAAGACTTTTTGTAACCGTCTTACTAGGTATTACATCTATATTCAGATTGTTAGTTCTATATTTTGCAAAAACTTCAATATCATATTGAAAAGGGTCAGCATTATTAGGCCATATATCAAATCCAATTTTTTTAGAATATGTTATATTTGTAGTTGCTCCACTGTTATCACCACCAATATTTCCTATACCACCATCAGCTCCACTTCCGGCCCCAAAATAATCAGTCATCCTATATTGAAATACCATAGGAACATTAATCGAATTCTGTTGACCAAACTGTACTACGGTAGCCGATTGAGAAGAATCTCCGCCTACTTGAATACTTTGATGATCATCAGTAGACATAAACAAATAAGATCCACAGCTTTCTTTACCTAGGGTATATTGGTCAAAAGTTTCAAAAGAATTTTTTACATTTCTACTATATCCTGCGCCATCATTAACTACATTAGGATCTGCTGCGTCACTTAAAGGTGCAATTGCAGATATAGTAGGGCTAACTTGTAAAGTTTGACCAGTTGTAAAAGTTTGACCTGCAAATGTACCACTTATAGCTAACTCTCTTAACTGTATAGCGTTTTCATTTAAATAAATTGCTTGTTGTTTACCTAATAATTCAGTTGATGATAAAGGGGAAAATTTAGATTGTCTAAACAAAATATTTGCAGTACCGTTTCCTGCCGTTGTGCAATCTATGTTACCGGATAAACCGTTTGGTAGCGTAGCAGTATCACCAGTCATTGATTCATAGGCTGATTTAAATGCAGCGTAGCTTCTAACCCACGGGTGAGTGATTTGAACTTCTAATGTATTATCCCCAAGTGATAATGTATAATTACCTGCGGTAGTAGGATTACCAGATCCATCAAAACCTCCACCCCAAATAAATTCACCAGGATTAGAACTGGCAGTATCAGCATCTCTCCCATAGAAATTCTCGCAGGTATCTAAATTAAATGTATATTCATCTATAGGATTTATATAGCTATAAAAATTGTTCTCAGAAGAAACATCACTAAATCTACTACTAATGTATTGGTTTTTATTTTGTGTTGATTGAAATGGTGCTAACGAAGTAACTTGGCCAAAATTATCCCTAGCATTAATAGTAGGATTAGTTAAAAGCAAAGGTGTTAAATCATATTTTCTTGTTGTATTATAATCAGCATCATCTGCCGTATATGTAGGTCTACTATTACTCTGATTTGTTGCGCTGTTATCTAGCCATGAATATGTAGCAGGCAGTATAGTAGTACCGTTCAATGCCTCAGCAATAGCATATCCAGGATTCTCTGATTGTTTAACCATTCTTTCTCTATTACCGGCTATCCTTGATACTAATCTTAATCCAGACTGTTCACTGTTTGCTAAGTTTATAAAGAATGTTTTAGATATAATAGCACCTCTAGGATCATCAAGATTAGTTACTTCACTAGAATAAAAACCAGCAAATATTTTTGTAACCGAGTTTCTTTTTAGGTTAGTGACATTACCTTGATCATCTATTATTGTTACAACCAATTCTCCTTTAGCATTTGCAAGTATTTCAGCAAATAAATCTAATTGATTCTGCATCTGTGTTAACTTTGTAAACAAATCAATAGGTGTTTGATTTTCTGATAAAAATCCTGATGCAATTACTGGACTAGAATGAGCAAAATAAGTTTCGTTTGCAGTAAAAGAACTACTTAGATGTTGTTGAACACCTAACTCGTTTAAATCCTCTTCTAGCGCAACCTTTGCTATGTCTTGTTGGTTTTGATTAATTATAGCTTCAGTAGCATTATCAGAACTAAGATCCGGTGGGAATGGTATTATGATAGCATCAGACCAATCACTTTCTAATGGATTACTTGGCCACCCAGCTTCACTAATAGATTTTACCTGAACCTCAACTTGCTCACCTTTTCTTAAAGGTACATCTAATTGATTAATATTAACAGCGTCAGCATTATCAGTATTTATTGCAACCCACTCATATACACCAGTTAGTGGATTTTTTAATCTAGGTCTTAATGTACTTTCTACAATATTATAATTTGAAAACGCCCCTTGGCTTTCACCACTACCATCAGTAAATTTAAATTGATCAACTGGGTTAGCAGCACCATCATTTGATAGATATCGGTATCTAACTTTAAATTTAACAATTGATTGAGCTCCCGTTGCTGGCGTTGACTTTTCTTTAGGCATCGCCCAAAACCCTCTTGCTCTATATTTAGGAGTTATACTAGAAACTGAGTTATCTTTAGCTTTTGCATCTATTTCTTTAACAACCGATGCATATAATTCTGCCTGTGATGACCTTTCTGTAATCAATCCTTGTAAAGAGTTAATGTCAGCATCTCTCTCAACTTCGGTTTGATAATTAGTGGTTTGTATTTTTGTTCTACTTTGAATTATTGCTCCATCTAATTCCTTTAATGTAGCTTCAATAGTATTCTTTTGATTATTTAAATCGGTTAATTCTACAATTGATGGCGACTTACTAACTTGTGCATTAATAACTTTAACACCAAAATCACCATCATTTAATACTGGTGCATCAGGAGTAACACCTTCTCTGGTAGTAGGTATCTTATCATCAGCAAAAGAAAGTAGCATTGCCCCAAAATCAATAGCACTTTGCTGGTAATATTCAGCTAATGTCTGTTCGGTTCCTGCTTCATTTACAGTTGTTAATGTATTTGTATAAAATGCACTACCTGGTGACCAATTCACTGAAGGTATTTTAGAATCTGGATCTATAGGTTTAACAAAGGTAACACATCTTTCATTAAATCCTACCGTTACATCAACTTGTACATTATCCTCTAGTGAAGAAGAAATCTTTAATACATCAGCGCCTATTCGTATTGGATCTGAACCTTCTACTAATTCTAAGACAACTGAGTTAGTACTTGAATCAACCTTAATGATTCTATATTTAGTATTAATAGATTCTGAAATAACCTCTAAGCTATCACCTACCGCAAGCTGTATAGTGTCATCAAAATCAGCCTCTGAGTCAGTATAAAATAACTTATTTAGTTTATATTGTTTTCTTTGTGAAGTAACGTTAACACCGTTTATCTCCTCAGTAACCGTAGCATCTGATATTCTAAGTATACTAAAATCACCAGTATATCTTTTTACTCTAGGTGGTAGATCAACGACAGCTTCATCTAATACATATGAAATATTTCTTTCAACGATTTGCTGTAGAAAATCATCATAGTTTATATCAGATCGCCCAAGGTAATTATTGTTAAAAAAGTTTACCTTAGTTTGTGTATTGGTATTTAAAATAAATCTTTGGATAATAGAACGCTCAGTATCAATTGGTACCTGCCCTGTTAAGTCAAATGAAATATAAAGTAATGGATTAATTAATTCTTCAAAAAACCAATTAGGCTTTATGTTAAAGTTTTCAACGGTATTAATAGAATTTAAATCCTGTGCTTCTGTTGGTAATTTTGAAAGAACTAATTTTCTAAATGTACCATCGGATAATCTGATTGAACTGTTTGAACCATTTATATTGGTAATGGTATCAATATTATTCTGTAGCCTATCTACCGAATTCTTTAAAAAACCAAAACTAGGAATGGTTACTCTTGAATTGGTACCATCATTATTCTGAATGTTTACTGTAACTGATTCATTACTAGAAGTTATGGCCTGATTAACTTTCTCAAAACTTTCTAATGAATTATTAAAAAGTCTAAGAAGCTCCGGAAGCATTGTCGATATTGAATTGTTTTCAGCCATTTATTTTTATTCTTTCTTTTATTATTTATTTAATCACGTCATACACAAAATCTAAAATACCTTCTTGTGTACATATAAATTCTATAATCGGTTTTTCTGAAATATCAGCATTAGTTATTACTCCCATTGATTGACCAAATAAACCATTATTTAATCTACCTGGTGCATCGGTCCATACCCTAATATTTCTTGAACCTATATTCAGATTATTATTAAAGGTTAGTCTTAGTGTTTGTCCAGTTTTCCATTGTATAGTAGTATCATCTATATAAATATTTAAATCTCCACCTGCTTCATTGACAGTATCTAATCTTAACATGTTTGTGTAAGTTTGTAATTCTGTAAATACTTGAGGTACTGCCTGGTTTAAATTTAATGGGTTAGTAGAATTAATTACAACCTCACTACTATTAAAAGGTATCATAAAATTATATTCCTGTGTAGCTAATGACACAGTAATAACATTAGGTACATTAGTATCTACTGTAATTCCAGTACCTTGTCTAACTACATCAGTATTATATTGTAAGGTAACAGGTACGTTCCCGTTTGCTAAACCTTGTATTTCATCTGAGTTTTTAGCAATTAGATCTAATAAAACTGTATCATTTGCAAAAGCTAAATTTGCATTATCTAATTGATCCTGTACACTTGTGATCTGAGCTTGTAATGAAGTTACATCAGCTACATTAGTAATTTGGTTTTCTAAGTTTTGGACCTTTTGGTCTAAGCTAGAAATTTCTAATTGTTGTGTTTGGAATATTTTAGCTGATTCCTGTAGCTGTGCAGTCGCTTCACTGAAGAGCTGCATTGAAAATGTATTATAGTCATTAACGATTGTGTCGATGCCGGCCGTTCCTGGTGAAGCATCAAATCGTAAATTAATTTTAAATCCATAACTGTTTCCATTTTGCCCTGTGACTTTATTAGGTTTATATTTAGGGTATCTTTGAATGTAACCACCGTCTGTTGTTGGAGTAATATTATCTACTAATAATATTCCATAAAGGTTTGTTACAGTATTAGAGGTATTGCTTGTATCAACTAAATCATAATAAACTAATACTGCATTAAATTCAAATGTACTTGCCAAATCAGTTCCATTAAACTGAGGGATTGTAGATATAGTAGGATCTGTTATAATCTGTTCATAATCATTAGCATTAAAATCAACCGAAATACCATCCAACTGCGATCTAACATAAGCAGAGCCAGTAAAACCAGCAGGACTTCCATAATCAGCAGGATATTTTCTAATGTTTATACTTTCTGGGTTAGTAAATGTATTAGGTTCAGTAAAATAAGAATCTGTTGTAGTAGGAGGCGTTGGCTCATTCATCCAATTCGCATTAGGATCAGTATACCCTGCAGGCCCTGCACCTTGTAAAACCTGATCATAATCATAAAATGCCTTAAAGTCTAAACCTTGTGGGTGAACCGTTGATGCGTTTCTTCCGAGTATAAATTCAGAGTTAGGCCCGGTGCCTTGTATCTTTAAGCTTGGCTGATAATTATTATCTGAAATAGCATCAAACAAAATAGTTGGAGTACCACCTACTTCAGTTGGTACATTAATATAAAGTTCTGTATATGCTTCACCTGCTTTATCTACATTATTTACAATATCAATATCGCCTACATATTTTACAACTCTGTTATATTGTTGTGTTGCTGTATTAATAGAATCTTCTTCAACGAATAGTGGCTTAGCTACACCTGGATTTTTTTCTAATGCAGTTGCTTCACGAAACCTCATTGCACCAGTCTCTTTCATCCATTTAAAAAATACTCTTTCTGCAACTGACCTTTGTATTGTGTTATCATAAGAGGCATCACTAATAATCATCTCCTCTATATTCAGCGCGTAATTCTGAAGACTTTCGGTAAAGTTAACATTAGGATCTCCTTTTAAACCTCCACTGGCAATCATACCATCAATAGTATCAAATTGCATATAATTAGGTTCAGTGAGTGTACCTGTAGTATTAGGATCTAATTTATCAAAGTCTGGTATATTTAAAAGCACAAACTTAGAAAAGACCAACTTAAGCTCATCATTGTTAAGGGTCTTTGATAGATCTCTCGCAGAGGAAGAGAAGGTATAAAATGTACCTCCATCCGCTTGCGGTGTTTTAATTAAAGGCGTAGTTGCCATGTATCTTATTTCTTTTTATTAAACTATTGAATATCCAGTTCCACCTACTAAGAACCAAACACCATTTCCTAATCCATCATTAACACACAGTAAGTGAGCAGTCTGCCCTTGCGCATTTAACTCAATACTAGTACCACCTGGTAATACTAACGGAGTAACTGCACCGGATATACTTATAACACCAGTTTGTGCCTCAGAATAAACAAAGAATATTTCTTGACCTATTGAACCATCATTTAGTTGAATAGTTACTGGAGTGACGGTACTATTTCCAACCCTTTCCACTGTGTATGGTGGTATCGCTGTACTTGTACCAACTGTAATTACTCCAGCTGTTGCAAAAACATCATCCAATGTTTGTGGGTCTATATCATTCCTAAATAAACCTCCGTTATTTAAACTTAGGTTTCCGCTCATTTCTACATTAGTTAAAATATCAAATGTAGATGCATTAATGTCTAATAAGACTGTACTTAACCCTACTCTTAATGATTCTGTTTTTAAATCGTTAAGATTAGTGATAGTACCAGCAGTAGGATTGATGTAAACCTCCATTGCATTAATTTCACTTGTCAAGATATTGAAGTTATCATTCAATACTAGTCTGGATCCTGATAAAGAATCTGTTCCAAGAATTTCTGTTACGCTAATTGCCATTTCTTTTCTATTTTATTACTAGGATATTTCTTCCCTTTTTATATTTATTCCCATTCGTATCTGTAAGTTCAAGTGTGATCTCGTATTTACCAGGCACCTTAAACAGATATGTTAAGTATTTACTCTCAAAATATATATCGGCCATGTTTGAGTTAGTTGTATTCTTAATAATCCATCTAGGCTCAGCCTTTCCTGGAATCTTACATTTATCATAAACAAACATTAACCAAGTCATTTTAGGTAATGTTTTTCCATTATTTATAAACTTAGCTGTATTCCATGTTGCATTACTAGATTTACTTAAGCCTTTTCTATAAATTAAGCTAGGGCAATCATCACTGGTTGGCCACGGTGAACCTGTTCCAGTAGATGGACATACTCTATCGCCATTAGCATATACAATATCAATATATTTCCAATCGCCATGTACACCAAAATATCTACATACTGCTTGAATAAACTTTTGATTATATGTAGCATCATACACAACATTGTAAACATACTTGTTAATTATTCTATTTGTACTAACATTTAAACTAGCAGCAGCATCAGCTAATGTACTAATGGTTGAATCAAAATAATGTTCTGCAGTAATACCATTTTCATCAATTATTTTTAGATAAGTATCTGGTGCAACTTCTTTAAACTGAAAGAATGCTGGAGTATCACCGGTCGTACTAGTCATATCCCACCATAAATGATAAGTATCATTCCAACCGCCAACATCTAAATTATCCCATCTATAAGGTCCACTAAAACTAGCCTTACCATCATCCTGGTAATTTAATAGTTGAAAATCTGGAGAAGCACCTAATCCAAAATTATTAAGTATAGCATTAACTCTATCTAATGATTCATATAAACTTGGGGTCTCTTCATCCCATGTCATTACAGGTTCAATTGGTAAATTCCATAAAGATCCATAATCCTTCCATTTAAACTTACCCTCGCTTGACCATGTATAGTTTTCCTTTCTTGCTTGGTACCATCCTGAATATTCTACTTCTCTACTATCTACACAAATAAAATTAGTTTTAACATTAGACGAAATGTTATTAAATAGATCGTATAGTTTCATTTCTACACTATATGTACCAACATACGGTAATATTATAGGTAATTTATTATACTGTGAGATTGGGCCTCTAAACACTTTAAAATATGCCGGTGAAATATCAGTTGCATCTTTATAAACCGTCCATTCTATTTCATCAAAATTACCTCTTTCAATTGCACCCCAAGTAAATAAAGTTTCACCAGGAAGTTGATTAAATAGTAATTGAGAATTAACTACAGATTCACAACCTACAACTAATCTATCCACATTTTGACCGAACAACCTAATAACAGCTCCGGTAACAACCGTCTCTTTAGTTATATCCCAAAATAGCCATGGGTCTGTAAATGATGTTTTTAATGCAATCAATTGATTATATAATGCATCTCTTACTTCAATATCAGTATCACCAACCAAGGCAGTATATGTAGCTCCCGTATTACTAATTGGATCAGTGATGCTAAAAATATCACCAGGATTAACTCCTTGTGGATCAATGTCAAATGAAAAGAATTTATTTGCATCATCTAGTTGATTCCAAGTAGAGTCTATATTATTCCATGTAACATTAGAAAAAGAAGTATTTTCCAAAACTGTCATGGCACCTACTGGTATACCCGGTTTATCTGGTAAATAATAAGATGACTCACCGTCAGGCCATGCACCAACTTTATTTTGGTTTGGGGCATATCTTGTAAAGTATGCTAAAAACGCATCACTTAGTCCTGCTATAGTAACATTAGATCCATCATAAGGGTAACCAAAGGGGCCATTAAGATCAGGTCCTATGGGTGATGGTGGAAAAATTGTACTGGCTGATATAGGCCCAGGGATTAAATTTCTACCTATTGCGTTAGCTGATGAAAGAGGAGCTATGTATGCGTTACAAAAATTTATTACAGCTTCATCTACAATTGCTTCTGATGCTATACAAAATGATGTAAAGGATCGCAAGTCTTCCATGTATATACAATCATCAGTAGATAATTTAAAGCTTGCATCTATACCTGCAGTAATTTCCTTTTTGTCGTTTCTACTTAATGTATTAACAACTTCAAGTAATCCGAAAAAATCGGCTTCACCAGTAATATCTTTAATATGAGCGTTAAGTGGTAAAAATTCATTCTCTAGTTTTTTCTTTAAACCGAATAACTTAATAAGTATTTCTTCAATTGTAAAGTCATAATTCTCGGTAGTGATAGGTAAATCTTCACTGTCAAATTTATCAGGTTCAATATTATTAATTCTATAAATTAAACTAAATAAACTAGTCTTTCTAAATTTCTTATTAGGTAAAGTTATTTTTTTATCATTTAGCTGAACCGTTGGATCAAAAACATCGATGTTATTACTCTGAATGTATTTTCCAAACTGTGGAGAATTTGCATCAACATTTTTCCAAAACTCTCTTACCTTTAAAGTATCATAACCAAAAAATTTAATTGCATTTACTAAAGCCTTATATGAACCTATCCAAGGATATATGTTAGATCCTTCCAACATAATTTCCTTTCTCTTGATATTTACTTCAGCAAAATTAGGTAAAAGTTCTTTAATGTTTGTATCTCTAAATACACTACTATCAGATTCTAAAATATTATAACCCATATTCTGAGTCATAACCCTTAACCTTTCGTCTTCACCTAAAGTTTCACCCCAAACTAATATTCTAGCAATTACCTTATCAGTACAATCGTCTTTAATAAGTAAGGTTCTTTTAAATGTATTTTCTACTTCAGATCTTATCGCTAAATTAATTTGTAAAGCTTCAGATCTAATTTTATCTGTTACTGTATAACCTAAAGGATCAACCGTTTCACTAGGATCTGAATCTAATGCAATATCTAATTCTGTTAAAATTTCTAAATCTGGTCCATCATCTTCTTGTACTAATGCACTTTGTGTACCTGTATTAAAATCCATATTAAACTGAAATAATAAAATCTCAGTAGGATCTGATGTCTCCCATTCAGCAATCCAATTACATACTCCGTTTGTAGATCCAGTAGTACCTGTTGAAACTTCAAGGCCATGAGGAAACCCAAACTGTTTTAAATTATTATTTTTATTTACAAACTCTTCAAGTATAAAAAGTTGACCTACTTCAAATAAACCTATAGACACTTTAGGCAAGTACATAGTTCCTGACCATGAATCCGTTGATGAATCATAATCAAAATTAAGATACTTTCCGTTCTTATCAAAGAAATTTAAATATTTCCAGTTATTAATCATCTTAGTTTATTTTTTGATAATCTTTAGGTACCCCAAAGTTGTAGTAGATTCTAAGATACTTAACCTTATTAATCCAAAATATCATTATAGGACCAAGATGATCTTCTATAAAGGCCCTAAGTCTTTCATTCCTAAACATATAATTAGAAAATGAATTTTTCATAAGGTTAGAAGCATAATCATTACCTTCATTCTTTAGTTCCCACCCTTCCTCGTAAGTAGCTTTATATACACTTGGCATTCCTTTTCTTCTTTCTGTAAACTTGTTCATATTACTTTCCCTTTATTGCTTTTAGTGCAGGATTATCTTGTAGTCTTCCTGTATTTGTACTTCTAGAATTACGTGATGTTGCAATAGTAGTTCCTCTAGTTCTCTTAAGATCATTAAACTTAGCTTGTTGAGTTTTATTGTAAAGATTATTAGGTATAGTTCCTTTGAAGAATATGTTAAGAGAACTTATACCTTGTTTATTAGGTATTTCTTCAAACTCGGTACCATTCCTATCTTCCCATCCACCTCTTATGATAGCTAAATCCTCAGGTCCAATAACTATATCACCAAAGCTATCTAATCCTAACTGAGGATCTTCACCTTCTTTAATTTCTACCTTTTTAGTTTCAATCAATACTCTTTGATCTGTTATAGGATCTGTTCCATAAGTAGGTACTTCATAAAAACCTTCTCTTATAGCTTTCTCGTTTTCTTCAGAGATAAAAAATACATTTACAGAATCTACACCATCAACATTTTCAATAATTGAAATTATATCTGATCTAGGAATTCTATCTCTTCTATTTATATATGTAAAGTACGTACTTAATTGTTCTCTAACACTTGAATGAATTGCTTCTTTATCAAAACCTTCAACATATCGTAGTATAATATTTAAAGCATATTTTTTAATTATAGGATCATTAATTCTAACCTCAGCTGTTATAATTTGCCTTCCACTTTTATTAAGTATTTCATAAACCATTTCCTTTTCATCAGGATTTAAAGTAAACTCATCTTGTGGTACACTAAAGTAATCCTGGTCACTAGTTATTTTCTTAGCAACATCAGGTATTAAGAAAAGGTAAACTATATTATCATCATCTAAGTATTGGTCATCTTTAGTGTTATATGCATCTATAAAAGAAAAGTAATCATACTTACTTAAATAGTAAATGTAATTATTAGGATTAGCTAAAACAAATGAATTACTTTGGTAAGGTGCAATTAATCTTGTAAACTGTGGATCTTCACTGTCAGAACCGAACATAGGATTTCGTACAATGTTTAATGATAGTACTTCATTAAGATCAACCTCATTACCTTGTGAGTCCGTTCCAGGATCTTTAAATTTAATATCTAAATTTTTGCCACCAATATTACCAGCAGATCCTCTAGTCTTTACGTATGTTACTTTAATAATTGATCCTAATGCCGGTGGTTGGCCGAACTGATTATTACCAAAGAATATAGTTAACCCACCATTAACACTAGTCTTAACCATGACAGCCTCTTCTCCATTATTCATATCATACAAGGAATTTGCATTCTTCCATAGCTTACCATCAACGTAGACATCCACCATATATTGATCTGTTGGATCTTTTGTAGTTAAATTATAGCTTTGTAAAGGTTCTCCAGTTCCAGTAAATGTTTGATCTTCAATTTCTCCTTGTATTAATTGAACATTAGAAAATGCCGTTGTGCTTTTTTCTAATCTTATATAATCACTATCAAACTTTATAAAATAACTTAAACTGTTTTGCCCTACTTCAAGAGCTACATAATTTAGTATTTGTACAAAATCACCATCAACTGAAACAGCTGCAGAAGTGTTTAATCTTAATCCAATTATACCTTGTGCTGATATACCTCTAGTAGGATCATGGCCAGTTAATCTGGATAATCCATAAATAGATTCAATATTTCTAGCTCTACTAATGTTAAGTTCGGTGGCAACAGCTTCGATATAAAATAAAATAAGTTCTCCTAAATTAGCAACCACGGTTAAAATTTGACCAAATGGAGATGCCGGTGTAAACACTTCACCTGCCTGATCATACTGTCGTTGTAAGTACTGAAATGCATCAAAGAATAACTCTGTTGCTTTTATTCTGGTTTTGCTAAAAAATGACATTAACTATTTTATTTTTATTTTAAAATAAAGCCCCTATGACTCTTTCCTCATTTATGAAAATATCAACTAAACAACCGTTTCTTTCTACTGTGCTGTAAAATTGTACTCTCGTATCAACACCAAAAGCATTACTACTGCTGTTTAAACAATATGATTGAATCTGACTTGTAATTCTCTGTGCAATAACAGATTCATTTAAAACTAAAGAAAAGACAAGATCATCTAAGTTACATCCAATATTTGGAGCCCCTAGTACCTCACCTTGTCTAGTGAATAAACAATTTTCTATTTTAAGGATAAGTTGTTGCAACTGATCTGTTACTTCAATTACATCATCATTGTACTTAGGTGCTTCTATGTCTCTACTGTATATTTCCTTTATCATTGAGAATATTCTTTTATTATATATTCTCTACATTTTTTGTGGGTCTTAGATTATATTTTATCCAGTGAAAAAGTAATCAACACCTTCATCTCCTTTTATTTCTTCCACTATGGCATCAACTTCCTCTCTACCTTCACCAGAGATTAAATCGTAATTAATAGTAATATTACCTGGTAAGTTAAACTGAAATGTACCTACTATTCTAGCTAATTGAATTTTAGCCATACCGCAACAATATCTAATGAATGCTTCATCTTGAAAAAGATCACAGTCAGGTATAGTATTATAAACTTGGAAAATACATGCTCCATTTTTTGGTAGCTCACCCATAAATCTAAACTTCTTAGTTAACCTATTATAGTTATATGATATTTGAGCCTGTAGAGCTTGCCTTGCATTATCAATAAACTTAGAATTAATTACATAATACATAAGCTCTTCAGAACCAATACCTGCACCATATACATCAGAGTAAATAAATTTGTCTAATGAAAAATCAGGATCACCTGCTGAAAATGAATTATCGCCAAATCCACCATCTTCGCCAGAAAAACCATTTATTTGAAATACATTATTAACTGCGTAAACCGTTGGGGGCATTTTTACAACCCCTCTAGGATTATTAACATCCTTCTCTGTTAATACATTAGGATTAGCTCCCGATGTTGAGCTATGGCTTATACCTTGTTTAAAGTCGTTTTCTTGCCAAGCAGATCTAGGTAATGCAATAAACATTTCCTCAACACTATCTTCATATATTTTATAAAAGTAATCTTTTGCCCTACTAATAATATGAGCAAGTTCTTTCTTAGGTACTGTAAAAGGTATTTGGCAACCTACTGTGAGGTCATCATTTATCTCTTTAATAAGAGCATCCAAACATTCTTGGTTATCTGGGTTACACCAACTTTTATTCCTAGCCATATCTTTACTTAATTTTTTCTATTTCTATTACTTCAGTTTTATCGCCAAACTTAGCAAGAGGTGTTGCTCTACCTTGTCTAAATATACCTCCAATCATCTCACCACTAAATACACCTCTTTTACCAAATACATAACTGTCTTCACAAATTACATTTTTGCTAACATATGATTCTTCTATTTTACAATCTTCTACTACGGTAGCACCAAATAAGTTAGATTCAAATACTGATGCATTCTTAAGGTCACATCCAAAGATATCACAATTAACTATATTTCCTTGAATAACTGAATCAACAATATCAACACCGCTTATTTCAAAACATCTCATTAGTTTAGCATCTTTAATTTGTATTCTTCCGGTATCACTATCATAATTAATTAAACCTTCATTCATATCAGCCCTAGTAATTAAATCAAAAATCTTTTCTCTAATTTTAGGGTAATACATTTCAACAATTTGATCATATGTTTTTAGATCAATCATTAAATGAACATTCGGAAATTTTTCTTTAAATGAAGAATAGGTTCGATAAGATTCAACAACAGTTTTATGTTTTTCTAAAATCTTATCTAAAACTTTTAAGTCAGATTCATTGTATTGTGGATTAACCAAAGTTTCATACAATGAAGTAATAAAATGTTCGGTCATTGAAAGTATTGTAGAATACCTCTTTTCATAATCGGCACCACCAAGATACCTAAATTCAATATAACCTTTTTGTAACTTTTCAAAATTAATGCCATAATACTTCTCTTTGACAAACATATAGTTTTTCCAAAGATTTTTTTCCGGGGAAGGTTGAGTCATACCACTTAAAGGTACAATAAACTTTATAGATTTTGCATAAACAGAATCTCTTCTATTTGGAAAGGCTTCATATACTTTGTTTTCATCAAAGTTAAGTACAAATTTACCTACATCTAATTTAGACATATTAACAATAGGTCCTAGTTTCTTTCCATCAAATGCAATGTTAACATGAATCGAGCATCTTTCATTAGTCTTACCGTTTTCTCTAATCCATTTTAATGTTTTAGCCATAACCAACTTAGCCTCAACAAAAGGTAGTGGGCCGGTTACTAGCTCAATCATTCCAGTACCACCAGAGTTATCCGGTTCTAGTTTAAAAATATCTTGAGTAGGAGTAAAATCGCTATGCGCCTTTTCCTCTACTCTAATTGTCTTGTTTAAAGTTTGTGCTAAGTTATCTTTAGTAGCATCAAGGTTTTCGTTTGAAAAGAATTCAAACTCAAAACCTATCTTTGAAGAATGTATAGCATTTAATTGTTCGTTAGAATACATAGTTATCCTGATTTGTTTATATATTCCAAACCAGGATAGAGGTTATACTAAGTTCATAGTAATCTTGCGATCACTAACATTTACACTTCCAATTTTAATATTAACAATATCACCTTTGGTAAGCTCTGTATTTTTTAACTTTGTTTTATGAATAAGACCACTTATGCCTTTTTCTAATTCTACGAATGCACCATACTTAGTTACTTTTGTAACTTTACCTTCTGTAACCATCATAGGTTTATATTTATCATCAGCACCATCCCATAAGTCAATCTTAGGACCTTCTTGGCTTAGGATAATTTTTCTATCTGATATGATTTCCTTTGTCCAGAAATTAATTTCATCTCCTGGTTTAATATTTCTATTATCAAATTCTTTTAATGTAGATTCATCTAATTCATTTTTAGGAATAAGACCAGTTAGAGATTCATTAAACTCAGCAAATATTCCAAACTTAGTTGTACCTGTTACAAACCCAGTGATATGTTCTTTAATATTTTCTCTAAGATTTTCTACTGCAGTAGGAATCATGGTTCTTAAATATTCTCTATGAGATACTACAATAGTTTGTTTTTCATTTGAATATGTAATAGGCATTACGATTAATTCTTTACCTACTATAGCTTCAAAATTATGTAATTTATTTAGTCCTCCTAATGAACCTGGCATAAAGCATTGTACTCCACCAACTTCAACCCAATAACCGCCATGTATAAGTTCTTTTACTTTACCTTTAAATCCAATTCCTTTATCACCTATGGCATTGTAAATTTCATTACGCTTAACTTCATCCATTGCATCACTTATAGAAGCATAAAGAGTACCTTGTTTATAACTCTTAACCTTTATATCAACAGACATTCCTACTTCTAATTGATCAACAATTTCTTTAGGTTCTTTTTCTAAATTACAAACTGCCGTATTCTTTTTTGAAATATCAACTAATGCTTCTATCTTAACTTCGATATCTTCACCGTCAACATTTCGTATTTCTTTTTTGATATATGCTATCTCGCCTTCAGTAATATAATTTGTACTTTCTTCAGATTTCTGTACCTTCTCAGCTTCTTCATCTGCCATATCATATAAAGCCATTGCTTCGGCTGCATACATTTCGGTGCTCATTAACTTAGTTCCTTTAGGTACTTTAACTTTAACTACTTTAGTGTCAAATGGATCATCACTTAATTGGATTGTGATTTCTTGTTCTGTCATTATTTTTTTATTAAGAGTGTTATTATAGATTATATATTACTCGGTTTAGATTTAATTATTATACTTTTAAAAATGTAATAGTTTAAGATTAGACTATAACTCCTGGACCAGTTGTGGCACCAGTTTGAGCAGCAGGGGAACCTGCGGTAGCAACAGGAATTCCAGGAACCACGGTTGCTGATTGAATATATGTAGTAATTGCCGGTCCAGCAACAGCAGCAAACGCAGCTGCACCTGCGGCAATCACAGTACCTTTATCATTTTGTTGAGTTCCTTCCGCTCCGGTAGAATATGAAGCCATGGCTTCCATCCCTGCGACGAATGCAGCATCCATAGCTGCGGTAATTACTGGTGGTACTAAAGGCATAATTTATTGTTTTAATTTATAATTTATATATCAGTCAGTTGTATTCTTAGCACTTAGTGCTGGTGCGGTAACTTTATTAGGCGGACTAGTAGGAGCACCTAAATTACCAATATGATAATGTGAATCAAATATTCCTGCAAAAGTATCTCCCTTTATAACGGCCTCGGCTGCTGCCTCACCTAATTTAATTCTTGGGGAGTTAATATGCGTTTCACCTGTTGCAGTTACCACTGCGTTAACACAATTAATAAGAGTATCTGTTGTAGCATTAATTACGGTATCAGCTCCACTATTAATTGTAAACTGAGCAGAATGAGTAAAGGTTATATTTCCATCATTAAGCATTACCATAGAATCTCCATTAGCATTAATTATATGAACCGAGTTATCAGGTTTTACGTTAATTGTAGTTGGTCCTTCTGTAGTGGTATAATCCATCATCAGACCTTTTTCTTCTGTAAAGAAAACTTTAATATGCTCACCTTCTCTTTCGTTAGTAACCGCAGGATCTCCAGATTGTAAATCACCAGTTAGACCAAATGCCGTATCATATATTAGTACATGTGAATTAGGGTAAGCGGCCTCTACCTCTGCCTTAGTCTCATCAGAAGGGTATAGTGACTCATGATATACTGGAGCATAATAATTACCGTTATCAAAACTTACTCTTAATACAGTGCCTATTTTAGGGAATGAGAATGTTCCACTTCCTGTGTTACTTCCACCGGACGAAGCCACTGATGGTCTTGCCCAAGGTAATGATTCAGTTGGCATAATGTAAGCACTTGCCGGATCTTCAGGATCTGTTCTTTGATCCATCTTACCAAAGACCCTAACTTTACACCGTCCTTCAAAAATATCATCTGCATTATCTTCAACGATACCTATCCATTGCGTACCTTGTAAGTTATCATCCTTTAAATCTTTTGTTGTTAATTTTCCCATTATTATTATTGATCAAAAATGTTAGTACTTGTGAATCCTCCACCTGGGCCTGATGGCCCACTACCAAATATATTTTCTGCACCGCTTAAGTCATCTCCGCTAGCAGAAGGTATCTGGCCAGAGAAAATGTTATCATCTATCGATTGATTTATACCTTGGGCAGCTTGCCCAGTTAATGCTTGTATAGCCGCACCGTTTAAAGATTGGATTAAAGATTGTGGATTGCTAATTGCACCAATCAATTGATTTCTTAAACCAAATACATTTCCAAATGCTAAGCCTTGTGTAAATGCATTAATTCTACTCTGGGCAAAATTAGTAGCTCCTTTTATAAGATTATCCTTAAGGCCAGTTAACTTACCTTCTATCTGATCCATTATTTGGTCTTTATCCCAAACCTTATTCTGTAAATTAAGTTTACCATTAATACCACTCGGTTGTAATCTACCCGTGTCTTTTAATGTAGAGTCATATCCTGCAAACTGAGACTCCATCTCTATTGCCCCATATCCCCATTTCATAGATGATATTGCAAATTCAGTACCACCTCCACTAACATTTGTTACCGATTTAAACACTTCACTGGACGCAGTAGGATCAAACGTACAATCACTGAATCTAAAAGTTAATCTAGAAGTATTATTATTTACAAATTTTGTTAAATCATTTTCTGGTGAATTAGCATTCCCTGCAGTTGCAGCCTTTCTTACACTATGAAATTTTCTAATTTCTAATACATCAATATCAACATTAAAAAATCTCAAATTAGACGGTAAAATATTTCTTCTGTATTTTACATCGTAACAGGCCATTTTATATAAGTTAAATAATGCAGTCATTTTTAAATCTATAGCTTCTAATAAACCTATAACAATACCTTCACCTTCAGCTGAGCCTGCAAAAGGATCTGTCATATCCATTGTTTTATTATATGCCTCAATCAAGCCTTCAATTGTCTGAAAGTAATAAGGCCTTTCACGCTGAACTTGTAAAATCCCTTGGCAAAACGCTCTTAAGTAATTAGCTCGCGTAACTTCACCTATCGTTTCTAAATAACCAACTGCAGTTTCACCAGCAGGATGAGAGCTCACGCTATTAGATAGCTCAGTTTGATCTTCCGCGTTATTACCAGGTGATGGTGCTATAGCACCACCAGTATCGCCAACGGTAGCTCCATTAAATAGTGGGCTCATTATATCAAATCTAATATTAAATCCTAAATAAGTAGGGTCATCTAATGTAGTAACACCATTACTTCCACCGGATGAATTAGTAGAAGGTGTAACAAATGTTTTTGCAAAATCATATGCAGTCGGAAACTGTCCTGTTAAATTACCTAACTTATCTGCACTCAAATAATTAAGAGGTGTACCTGCTGGATCAAGAGGATTATATAATTCAATTTTAGGCATATAGAATTTATTTTATTTATTCATTATGTAGAAGGTACTACTTCTCTTCTACGTAAATGTAATCTCTGTTTTAATCCGGCGCCACCAGGTTGCGGACCTTTAGTTAAAAAATATTCCATCCCTGTTATAACATAAAAACCAGAAAGATATTCATTAATAACCCCAAATTGATTGTCAACATCACTACCTGCATTATCTGGGGTTTCTGCTCGACGAACTGAATCATTAGGTGCATTCTCATCATTCTCAGGTGCAGTTAAAACACCCTTTACCATCTGAGCAGTTTCCATCATATGACAATAAATTCTACTATATCTTAATATAGCAGGATTAACCGTATCTAATTCTATAGTCATACCTAATTTATTGATCTCTGCAAGATTTTGAAAATTTTGTATAGATGCATAATAATAATTATCATGTACATTATCACCTTGTGTTCCTAGGAATTTAAATTTAACCTGTTCGTTTCTAGGTCCTTCTACTTCACCATTAATAGTTCTACCTTTTGTAACTGGTATCATTCCTTCTGTGTCGTTAGTTAAAGGATCAACAAATTCACTTATAAATTCTTTTGCATTTAAATCCCAATATTGAGTATATCTTTTGTAGCCATTATTTTTACTAATCCTACCACTGTTGTTAACCTGTTGATATTTAGATATGTATCTGGCAGTACCTTGAAAATCTAATTGGTTACTTAGCATATTAGGAAATGTGGTTTCACTATCTTCTTCATCTCCACTTCCCATAGTGTCCATTGCATTTTGTTGAAACATTTGGCTAGTTTCTAAATCGTCTTCTTGTCCGAAAAATTTATTAGCATCAACAAATGTTAAATAATAGTAAGGATCAATATATGCAGTAAAAAATGAGTCATCACTTAAATATGAATTTGATGTTATATCTTCTATAAATTTTTGAGCAGTGTCATATGGGTTTGTCCAAATTTGCTGATCTGCAGTATCTTCAACATTAGATGCATATCCTAATTTTAATTCTTCTGCTATTGCTTGTAAAGAATTCCAACTTGTATTATCCTGAAATTGTACCTTTTCCGTAAATAGGTTTGGGACATGCATTCTACCTTCAACCATTAATTCTGGTGATGTATCCGTTGCACCCCCACCACCAAGAGGTGTTATTTTTTCAACAGTAAAATCAATTCTTATCGGCTTAAATGTAGTTTCATTACCTTGTGATCTAATATACAATTGAATAATATCCCCATCCTTTGGGAAAAATCTTGCAGTAAACATTCCATCTCTATCAAAAAAACTAAATCTACATGTTGGATAAAAACCTGTACAATTTAATTGGAACATTTCCAATCTATCACCTTGTACTTCATAGGAGTTAACTCTTATTAGAGGTATCATTGTAGAAAACTTACTAGGCTTTTCCTTCATAGTAACACCATCAGAATTTTCGGTACCACTTTCTACGTCAGCCATTTCTAATTCATCAAGTTCAATACTAGGTTCTATTACTGTTAAAATATTTCTTTCTACTGCTGACATGTTAATTTGATTGTTTAGTAGTTCTACTTGGCAAGTTAGTTCCTAATTGAATTTTACCACCGCTATATGTTTTAGCTTCTTGTCCTGGTTGTAGCATATTAGGTGGCATTGGTTGCTTTACACCATTTTCACTGCTCTTGGCTTTTTCTATTAACCTTTGCATTCTTGCTTGATCCTTTTCACTCTGTCTACCAGTATCAACATAAGCCTCTTGTGTTGCATTAGGTCTTGATGCAGGATTAGGTCTTTTGTAAACTAAATCTTTTCTACTTAAATTTGGGATAACTAAAATATCACCTTCACTAACAGTAAAAGGGTTAAATATATTGTTAACCACACATATAGCATCTATGAACTCCCCACTTCCAAAATAAAGATTAGATATTTTATCAATCCTACCAATCTGATCAGGCTGAACATAATGTAAAGCTCTCACGCCTAAATCGGAATCATAAACAAATGAAGGTGCGGTAAGATCCCAATAACCTTCACCAGTTTCATCTATGATTAATCTATTTTTTAATGTTAATGATTTTATTTCCATTTCCTATTAATTTATTATGAGTCAATAGTCATACTAACTAAATTAGAAATATATTCCGCTGTGTCAGTAGTTGATTGTTTATTAACGTTACTAATTTGATCATTCTTTGCAGCTCCACCAGGAGTACCTTGTGTGGCTTGTGTATTTGTTTTTCCAGCCTTAACAGAACCATAGGTAGCAACATCTAATCCTGCTAGATTTAAAATATCTGCCTCACCTTTAGCCGATGCATAAATTCTACCACGACCTGCATTAAACATATTTTCTATATCACCTTTGTCTCTAGGTTTACCATGTTTAAGATCTATTTCAAATTTAACCTCCATTGGAAAATCATCATAACCTAAACCATTACCTAAAGTCATTACCGAATTATCACAATACATATTACCCATCGTTACAATAGGATTAAGTGGATTACCAATGGTAACATGCCAATCACCAGTAGGTTCAGCACTTATTAAAGCTTTAGATGCCTGTGTACCGGAAACCGCTCCAACGTTCTCACTTAAAAAACCACCTAACATATTACCTAGCATTGTCTTACCAACCTTAAGTAATCCTTCAATTCCGTTTTCTAAATTAAATTCACCAGTTCCTCCACCAAACACATTCTTAAATCCAGTTTCAACATCGGTAACTACACTTCCTATATAACCACTGAAGTCACCTTGTTTCAATTTATTAATATCTCCAAATTGACTAGCAACAGCTCCAGCACTACCATAGTATCTTTGACCTCCTCCGAAGAATTGACCATTATTATAAGTCATGGTTAACATATTACTTATAATATCAATCATAGCAATTTTAGGATTAACATAACTTAAAGATTTAAGTTCATATTCAAAATTTAATTTCATGTCCTGGCTAAAACTCATACCACGATCTCTAACCTGAGTTTGGTTAATAACATTAACAGGTCCTATTACAAAGTTGGCATACGTAGTACCTAGCTTATCACCAGTAGACATATTTTGTGCTGCAAACTTTTGTCTTGAACTGATTCCTTTAAATGCATCAGCAGTTGCTCTACCAACACCACCTATCTTAGAATAAAATGGCTGAGATGTATATCCACCATCGCCACTACTAATACTTTCCATTTCAGATTTAACTTCCTTATAATTTAAGCCATAAGAAAACTTAAGTAAATCATCTAATTTGTTTCCAGCCTTTTCACCCATGTAAGTAATAGCAGTAACACCTGCAGTTTGAGTAGCATCTACATCGCTAGCAGCTCTCGGTGTTTTAGGATCCTTTCCTGCAACATCCATTTTTAAATCAAAAATGTTATCATTAACTGGTGTTGGAAATCTTCTCAATGTTATTAAGTGATTAACAGGAATTTGTTTATAGTATTTACAATATAAAAAATCTTGGGCAGAGTAGCCTATTCTTGCATAGTTGTCATTAAAGTATTCAATTATTTTACCAATAGAAACTTGCTTGGAATTTGTACCGCCCATTGCAGGATTATTTGGAGAATCACGAAATCCGTTAAAAACATCGCCACCCGTTAACCCGCCATACATTCCTCTAAAATTAAACAGAGCATATTTATTAAATATAGATCTAGGGATAGGTGCATCCATACCTACAGCAACACCGAATTGATCAGCAACAGACTTTTGAGAATAAAATGATTGAGCATATAAAGTTTCAACACCATGAGCAAACCCAGTAGATTCTCCACCAAAAACACCTAACCTTTCTGCTGTTGATGAATTGGGGTTGGGTGCAGTATTATCATTTACACTGCTGTTACTTCCTATTGTTGTTTGATCTAATCCGCCTGGCATATAAGTAGTCTATTTTTAGTATATATTCAGCTTAAGCTGTTGAGATACTTGTCAATGTCAATATCTCCCTTTTGGAATTTATCTACCCAGCCTTTTTTAAACCTAATATTAAACTCCTGTGAGCTATCAGTAGAAAGAGAACCTTTAAAAAATGGTCTTGATGATATATCTCTTATTTCTTTTAGGTTTTTTGATATTATATAAAACTGAACTTTTTCAAATAAACCCCGTAGATCATTTTTTGTTTTCTTGCACATAACAGATTCTACAATTACATACAATCGTTCTCTATCACTTTCATCAAATCTGCTTTCTAATGATTTTACATTTTTAAAGTCTTCTTTTTTAATAGGCATTTTTCTAGCTCTATTATTAAATTCATACTTAAAGTTCATATCAAAAAAATGAGACTTAAGATATTTCATATTATCATACATTTTAATAATACGAATTTGGTAAAGAGGGTTAATAGGATCCCATTGCGTATCTACAATAAGCCCTTTTACTGGCAATAAAACATTAGGCCTACTAAAAGATGATAGTAGGCAATATACGGTTTGTCCTTTAGTAAATATTCTGTGTGCTTTCATTCAAACTCTACAACGTTTTCAAATAGTCTAGCAGTACCGTTTACATTAATGTCAGGAGAATGATATATGTTATATTGAAATTCTTTATCGGATAAGGATTCTACATATTTTTTAATTCCTTCAACCGTAGGTTCATTTAAATTACCTAATACATAGAATATAGATGTTGTTGTACTTCTGTCCAAAATGGTTTGGAGCTGTTTCATGAGATAAGACGATACTACAGCATCAGACGGCTCAAATTGATAAAAGTCATTTTTAGTTAACTTGTTAAAAATATCCATGTAATTAATACATTCAATATTTCTAGGCACGTTCCCTAAGAATGCCTTTACTCTTACCGCATCTTTAGAATATATGAAATTAAATTCTATGTTTGTTTCCATTCAGTTAATAAATCGATCTCTGCCTGGAGCTCTTTTATTTTGCTTTCTATTTCCTTCTTATTAGGTTCATAGTGTGTACCCCATTCCTTTCCAATTTTTAGTACATCTTTTTCAAATTTATTACCGCACTCTAATCCGAGATCTTCACAAAGCTCCCAAAAGAATTTCATAATATATTCAAATTTATTTCTATGGTCATCATTGGATTCAAATACATCTGTTGAAGTCCACTGCTCTTTACCACCTCCATGATTATCATCAATCACTCTTTTGATTACACCATTTCTTGCAGGTTCTAAAACAATCTTAATCATTAAGTCTCTTATTTAAAGATTCTCTTGCATCTTTCATTAATTGTCTAGCTTCCTTTTTATCAGCCTTCCAAGTTTCTTTATCTTTTACACTTAAGATTGCATTGGCTTCTCTTAGCATTTTAATTTCAGTTTCATTATACCCAACTTCTTTCCATGCTATTATTTGCCTTTCTTCAATACTTTCTAGTCTTTCAGCTATCCCTTTCTCAACTGCATCAGTAGTAGCTGCATGTAATTCTTTACCTCTTTGTAAATTTTCTCTGGTCACCTCCATCCACTTATGGAATGGTAATTTACTTTTTGCTTTTAGAAGTCCTTGGTACTTCATCGCTAATCTTCTCTGTCTTCTATTTGGTGCTTGTGTCATATGATTAATTTTATTATATATTATACCTTAAATTGCTTAGTCTATTTTATACCTAGACTTAATTAATTCTTTAATGCTATCAAAAAGGCTATCTAAAATTAAGTCTTCTGATATTTGATTTTTAATAAAAGATTCTAATTCATCATTTACTTCTTCACTATCAAATGAAGAACTTATAATTTCATATATGGCTTTTTTAGGAACTTCTATCGGAAAGGTAAGATTCAGTTTTACTTTATCATTCTTTTTCTGTTTATCAAAAAGAGTTCTTATTGGGGATGAGGTTTCTTTTTTAGGTGGTAATTTTTCTTTATATACCTCGGCTGCTTTTGTTAATGCCGGTGTAGGCGGATTAAAATCTAAAGGTTCACCGTTTAGCGGTTCTAAAAATTCACTAAGTAAATTTGTTGCTATCCTACCACCACCTTCAAAAGTAGTCCATTCACCTTCAGTACCTTTAATAGTTTCAACTGAACCAAACTTATCGCCTTTAATCCACTGTAGTCTTTCTTGTTCTATACTTTCCATACTTTTATCCCTTTATAGTTATTATACTCTGAAAAAGAAATTTGTTTACGGATTACTCTTCCTTTGGAACTTTGAATATTCCCCATGAACATTTAAGTTCTGCGTATACAGGTGTACCATCATCACTGGCAGTAGTTGGGAGACCACTAAAGCCAATAATTAACCTTTCTGTAATTGCATCAACGGCTACCCCAGATTTAAAGACAAAATCAAAACATAAATCAGCAACTGCATTTTCCTTGGTTCCTAATGCGTAAATATTAAATAGGGACGATTCTTTCGCATCATCTAATGCTTTAGGTATTTTATCCCCAGCAGTATCACTTGTACATGGTAAGCTCCATACCGCGCCCCATACTGAACCGTTCTGCGCCCAGTTCAAACCGGTTTGTAGATTCTTTGCCGCAAATGAAACTCTAAGTACAAGGGCATCATCAATATTAATATCTTCTTGTAAAACAATACCCATTGAAGTAATATCATACGTGCTATACGCATTCCCCCCAAACTTAATTATCGCAGGATCTTGCCCTTTAGCACCGGTCCAATTTGACGATGACCAGCCAGCAGACTTAGCAGCTGTACTAAAAGAATGCCCTATAATAAAGTTAGAGTTGGTCTGATCCAATGGATTAAATGTTGGTAACCCATCTCCTATAAACATTGAACTTTCTGCAATTTTTTCAGGTAATCCTGTGTCAAAAGTTCCTTCTAAACCTTGTACACCTTGTAAACCTTGTACACCTTGTAACCCTTGTAATCCTGTAGTTCCTTGTAAACCTTGTGTTCCTTGAGTTCCTTGTAAACCTTGTGTTCCTTGTAAACCATCGGTTCCTTGTGTTCCTTGTAATCCTGTAGTTCCTTGTAATCCTGTAGTTCCTTGTAAACCTTGTAAACCTTGAGTTCCTTGTAAACCTTGTAATCCTGTAGTTCCTTGTAAACCTTGTGTTCCTTGAGTTCCTTGTAAACCTTGTGTTCCTGTAGTTCCTTGTAAACCTGTAGTTCCTTGTAAACCTTGTAAACCTTGTAATCCTGTAGTTCCTTGTAAACCTTGTAAACCTTGAGTTCCTTGTAAACCTTGTAATCCTGTAGTTCCTTGTAAACCTTGTAAACCTTGGGTTCCTTGTAAACCTAATCCGTCATTTCCTTGTAAACCTTGTAAACCTTGAGTTCCTTGTAAACCATTACCGACAACTTTAGTTAATGAAAAAGATACATTATTCATTGTTATAGTAGATGTAGATACATTATCAGTTTTAAATCTAACATCTATCACATCACCAGCGGCAAATGTTTCTAAACCGTTTATTGAAAAAGATCCACTTGTATTATTAGCAAACGCTCTACTTGTTTCTGTTTGTGCAATAATAACACCATTCTTAAATACTCCTACTGTTATTTCACGATTAGCACCAGATGTAATAGTATAGATACCACTCATTTTATAAACTCCGCCTTCACCTGCATCAATAACTAAAGTATCACCCTGTGCACCTCCACCAGACGAGACATATGACATTTGGCTTATTTCACCTACTGCTGAAGTATCCCAGCCATTAAAAACATTATTCCATCCTGCTATTGGGGTAGAACTTAATTCATACATTTCACCGTATGCAATAGATCCACTTATCACACCAGGTTGACCAGTAGTACCTTGTGTTCCTTGCGTCCCAGTACCAGTAGTACCTTGTAAACCTGTAGTTCCTTGTAAACCTAATCCTGTTGTTCCTTGTGTCCCAATACCGGTAGTACCTTGTAAACCAATAGTTCCTTGTAAGCCTTGTGTTCCTTGTAAACCTGTAGTTCCTTGTAAACCAATAGTTCCTTGTAAGCCTTGTGTTCCTTGTAAACCTGTAGTTCCTTGTAAACCTAATCCTGTTATACCTTGTGTTCCTTGTGAACCTAATCCTTGTATTCCTTGTGTTCCTTGAGTTCCAATACCGGTGGTACCTTGTGTTCCTTGAGTTCCTTGTAAACCTAATCCTGTTGCACCTTGAGTTCCTGCTTGACCGGTAACTACAAACGATACTAAAACATCCTCGTCCATAGTGAACGGTGAATTTTCGGTAGAAGCAACTGGCTGTACGTCTAATTCCCACCAATCAGTTTGATCTTGTAATCCGTCAATTTGCCAAAGAATAAATTCGCTAGGATCTGCTTTAGCTGATATTCTAACGTGTCCTTTTATAATAGCCGGGTTAGATGCAATAGTTAATAAAAAGTTTGATATATCGATACCAGTTACACCAAAGTCATGTATTGACATAATAGTAGCAGTATTCTGAGTTGCATTATTTACAGCAACATAACTAAATCCTGGATTCTGAACCGAGGTAGATGTATTAAATTCATAATCAAATGTTGCTCCACCAAACCCACCATCAGTACCAGAAGTACCTTGTGTACCACCTAAGCCTTGTGTACCTTGGGCTCCCTGTGCACCAGAACCTGTAGTACCTTGAACACCGAAACCTTGGGTTCCTTGAATTCCAAATTGCCCAGAAATTCCTTGTGTTCCTAATAAACCTTGAACACCTTGGACACCTTGTAAACCAAATCCGTCATTTCCTTGAACACCTTGTGTTCCTAATAAACCTTGAACACCTTGGACACCTTGTAAACCAAATCCGTCATTTCCTTGAGTTCCTTGTAAGCCTTGTGTTCCAGTTGTACCTTGTGCTCCAGATAGACCTGCAGATGAAGGTGCTATTGATTGCCAAATAGTACCATTATATTGTAATATGTCAGATGATGAAGCACCACCGGATGAAACGTCAGATAACATATCCAATGTTGGTGCCCCACTATTCAGTGTTGCTAAATCAACATTTCCTGAATCAAAGTTATAATTAATATTCTTATTAGCAGTGTCAGTAGCAACACTTAAGGCATTACCTAATGCTACATCTGAATTGGATGAACTAAAACCTCTAAACTCTAAAGTAGTTCCATTCATTCCACCAAAAACGTTTTGTCCACCTATACCTATATTAGTACCTTGGTTTATTTCTCCACCGGCAGATGTATTAATAAGTTTAACGGCATTAACTGTGGTATCATATTGTAATTGGACGCCATCTCCTGCAATTAATCTAAAGGTATCATTTGCTATTGTAGAATTTAATAATACATCATTAGCAGCTCCTAGGCTAGGTGTGACTCCAGTATAATTAACAATAATCTTACCATAACTATTTGATGCTCCTACTGTAACATCTCCGGTTCCAATACCACCAATGACATCCCATTCACTAGTTACAAATGTACCTTGTGTAGTTCTTTTATTTGCTCTCCACCAAACTAAAGTTTCTGTTACTATACTAGTACTTCCGGTAGGATCAGTTACTTCTACTGGGTGATATATGATATGCCCTGTGTTATATGTTCTATTGTCTACCCAAGGGTTAGCTACCGCTTTAAAGTTTTCATCTACCTCACCATTAAAAAGTTCTCTTTTAACTTCATTTCTATAGATGATGTATTCTGTCAGATTGAATGCCATTTATACTAGTCTTTTTTTATTTATTCAGGAGGTTCATTAATAATGTTAACATCATCATACGGAAATTCAGATGTGTCACGTTGTGCAATAAAAGCTTCTCTTAGTTGGTTTAGATACCATGTTCCTTCAGACCATCCAGGTATAGCATAACACGGTGAATAAATCCCTGAAGTATATATCCTATTAATCTCACTCCAATAACCTTTATAATCATTGACTGATTTATTTATGAATTCTATTTGTCTATTAACTAACACTGACCTTTGTGCATTTCTTTGTATATCAAAAGAAGACCCCGAAGTTAATTTAAAGTCACCAGTTAGATCTGATGCCCTGTACTCTGTAACAAATTCATATAAAGAACTACCTCCTAAAAACAATTGTATACTTGCTAAGTCGCCTACATAGCATGGATCAAATGGTACATAATTAGTTTGATAAAATAATTCCATTTCAGCAACACTATTAAAATCAGTGTACTCTGATTTACCTGCAGCCTGATCATAAAATCCTATTCGGATTTTAGTCACATCTATTTTATACTTTTTAAGATAAGTAAAAAAGTCAAGGGATAGTTTAAATGTTAGAGCTTCGACGACCAAGAGGTTATACTATTTTTTGTATATATTCAGCTCTTTATTGTGTGGTAGTCATTTAATAGGTTAGAAATTTTACCGTGTGTCACATTACATTCATTAAAAATCTGAAGATGTTCAGTATCTCTGTAGTCTTGTATCCAATAAACATGCTTAAAACCAGCATTAACTAAAATTTTAGTACACATTTTACAAGGTGATAGAGTTAGAAGTATTATGTAATTTTGTGGATCGTATTCTTGGAACTTGGCAATCATATTTACCTCAGCATGAATAAAGCCACTTTCTCCTGGTGTTAAAGAATCTTCTTCAGTTCCAGTATCATTATTAGTTTCAGCTCCGCTGTAAGAACCATTATAACCAAAACTTGCTATTTTACTAAAATCCTTTTTTAAAGCCATACACCCAACCTTAGTAGTAGAAGAATTTGAAAGATCTCTAATACTTAATAAAATATTAGTGAATGCTTTTAGTTTTATTTGAAGTCGCTGAAGTTTGGGATCCATTTTTGTTTAATTAAAGTAGCTTTCATTTTTACCTCAGACAAATCTTTGTTAAGACTGTTTGCAATTCTTATGTTTTCTTTATCGTCATCAAAGAATTTAAAATTTCTAAATCCCATTTGAACAAATTTCATAAAGGCATCCTTTTTCTTTTGTGCAGTAGAGCCAGTGAATCCTAAGTTAGGATCATTGATTGCGAATATAAAATCAGGATTAACATCTACACCGTTATGCATTAGAAAATCATAAATAAGTTTTGAGTCATCTCTCGCAGTAATAATTCCAACTGCAGTACCTTTTGCAATTGTTCTTTTAAGTATTTTGAAAACCCAGTCAATTATTTTACCAGCCTTAAGAATTTCTAAATCTCTAAAGTCATTAAAATCAAACTCATCATGCGGCTTGGTTTTAAATGTATTAAATTCCTGTGGAGTAAGATCAATTTCATATCCTGTTTTTGGATTAAAAACTTTAATTTTACTTTTGGTTACAATTAAAGTATCATCAACATCAAAGACAGTTATATCTTTCCCCCACTTTCTATACTTCTCAAATAAATCCATACAATATATATCAGTTAATTTCTTTTACTTTACTACAGGTGAGATATGGAACGGGTACATTAACAATTTCTCCCATTCTCATATATATGTTTTACTACCGGAAACCTTAATGAATATCCACCGTTTTGATTTTGGCTTTCTTCAAAATATTGAACAGTTACAGTTTTACCGATTAGTTCATTATGATTGTTGAGGTAGTGTTCTCTTTGTTCTTTAGAAAATCCAGATCCTACACTTACACGGTTACCTTTATGTTCAATAATAATATTACTTAAACCCTCCTTTTCAACTTGTTTTCCATTTTCTGTCCATCGCATTGTACCGTTCATACATTCTAGGATTGTATATTCAGCATCATGGAATTTTTTAACCTTTAGAAGATTATGGCTTCTTTTACCTTCATAGCCGATATTCTTTCTAACCATGATTCCTTCAAATCCAGCATCTTCGGCTTCTTTTGCCATCTCAGTAAATTGTTCCTCTGTGGTTAGTTGATCCTGTGGTAAGAATTCTAACATAGAAGAGTTAATTCCTTCTGGTAAAATATCATAACCATTCTTAAGTCTTTCAGTAAGCGGTGTAGTTCCAGTCTTATTATCAAATTCATCTAAAGTTAAATAATCAAATACAAAGAATTTAGGATTTTCAATTTGATGGTCCTTCTTTCTGATTTGTTTCATAATTCCTTGGAAGTCTTCATTACCATCTTTATCTACCATACAGATTTCTCCATCTAAAATAAAGTCTCCACCTATTTTAGAAATTTCATTTTCTAAATTACCTAAGGTTGTAAATTCTTTACCGTTCCTTGAAAAGAATGTTACAGTATTCATTTCTTTTCTACAGATACATCTTACACCATCCAATTTTCTGGATCCGTACCATTCTCCACTTTGAAAATCCACTCTCTTAGGATTATATGCATTTGCTAAAGCGACCTTAAAGGTTGGAATTAAATCTGGGTGGATTGCCTTATTAATAGAAGTAGTACCACATCCCATATTAAGGTCTCGGTTTAGCATATAGTAAATAATATCTTCCCATTGCTTATTCTCTAGGACGAATCTATTTACATTTGCAATTGCCGTATGACCGGTACATACCCTATTTCTTAAATCATCCAATAAGGTAAAGATACTACCGTATGTATTTGGGTGACCTAGTAAATCTGAATTCTTTTTGCAATTCCTAGGAGTTACATTATATTTGAAATAAGGATTGTAAGTATAGAAGAAAACTTTCTGTAAGAATTCTCTATCAGAATTTTCAACAGAGTTATCAGCATACTTTTTAAGAGTTGCAATTTTATGATTCCCTGATGAGGAAGAGCGCATTTCATCCAAGAAGGATTGTAGATAAGTAAGGTTTGTGTATTCAGTCATATTCCGTTTATTTAATTATATTATAAATATAATCAATTTAATTGGGAATTGAAAATTTTTCTAGGACTTTTTTCTAAAAGTTATTAACAATTTTTTATTCTGTCCTGTATAGATTTTAACTTTGCACATTTTTCAAAATCTTCTTTTTCTTCAAAGTGTAGCATTATCTTACTTAAGCTTTTAATTTTATGCTTTGCTGTTTTCTCATCATAGTGAAGTACTTGATCAGGAAACATTATTATTGTGTTATAACATAGGTTCATATATTGATCCCAACTAGTATTTTCTAATTGGTCTAGTAATGACCTCATAAATTCATCATTATCAAATTCCATTTTCTAAGTCTTTCATTTTCTTAATTAGTAATTCTTGTTCATCACTTAATTCACTTGGCAAGTTAACTAATATATTTATAAAAAAATCTCCATACATACTTGGATTGTTATAAGCAGGAAACCCTTTACCTTTTATTCTTAGCATAGTACCATTCTTAACACATTTCGGTATAGTGTAAGTTATAGTTTTATCAAATACCGTCGCCTCACCCTTACCGCCTAATAATGCATCATATAAATCTATATGCTTTATCGTATGCAACCCTTTTTGGTCTAAATAAAAATTAGGATCATCTTGTATAAGTACTGTTAATACAAGATCTCCGTTTTGATCTTCTGTCATTCCTCTCTGCCCTAGTCCTTTAAGTCTCATTCTCTGACCAGGCTTTACTCCAGCTTTAATGTCTACACTAACAACTTTTGTCCCAACTCTAATTTCTTTACTGCATCCATAATAAGCTTGCTCTAATGTTATGTAAACTTGTGCAGTTATATTTCCACCCTTTGTACTAAAGCCATGTCTTCCACTAAATCCACCAAAGCTAGGATTACCAAAGCCACCTCCACCATTCCTTATAAAATCTTCAAAGATATCATCCATAGATCCACCAAATGGATTGCTACCTCTTTGATCGTATTGTGCCTTCTTATTAGGATCACCTAGAGTTTCATATGCATCAGCTATTTCTTTAAATCTTTCCTCGTTACCTGAAGATTTATCTGGATGGTATTCTTTTGCTAATTTTCTATAAGCCTTTTTAATCTCAACGTCAGTAGAGTTTTTATCTACACCTAGTATGTTGTAGGGATCTTTCATTTCCAAAATAACTGTATACCTATAAGACTACAAGCTAGGCATAATGATACTATTGTTTTTGTAGTAATTCCTTCATCTAGAAAATACCAAGTTAAAAAAGTAAATGAAATAATACCTGATCCGAATGCAATAAATCTACCTGGCCACAAAAGACCATCATAATACTCCACTATAAAGCGCGTACCATAAATTAAAATATAACTTATTACAGTTCCGAATGTTAGGGATACTATAAAAGGATTCTTTTTAAACCAAGGCCATACAAATTGACCGTTTGTTTGAAACCATATTGCCGATTGTCCTAAGAAGAACAATAAAAATGCTAAAATTAACTTATTCATTTATATAATATTTATAACCCATTCTAACCATGTGATCCATGTGATGTTCCATTTGCTTTGCTGTTATCCATACTGAAGGTTCAATAATTACCTTACCGTCTTCTCTCTTATCGTATGCTTTATTAAGAAACCATTTTTCTCGTTTTGATTCCCACCAAAACCAGACCTTTTGCCATGATCTAGGTTTTTTCATATAAACTTTATTGCCTTTATCCATGTGAGCAATAAATTGTTTATATGTAATGTCTTTATCTGCCATTCTGGTTTGCTTCTTTTATTGCAATTCTATGTAGCTTTTCTTCTAGTGCAAATTTCTTTTCATCTAATTTGTTTGCTATTTCTAGTTGATTAGCAATTCTCTCTAGTACCGATGTTAGTTTTGGAATGTCTTTTTCCAATAATTTACGACCCATACCTGTTCTTAAAAATTCTGACATAATAAGTTGTTTATTTTTATATGCAAAAATGCGACTTAGTTTTATGAATATATAATCAAAATAACAATATTATGAAAAAGGTACCTTTATTTGAAGATTTTGTCCCTGCTGGCTTTGCCGCAAATAATGCAGCTCAATTTTCTCTTGGTGGAGTTAACAACACCGAAACAGGATATAACATGGATGCAATAGTTGGGCCAGTTGAACAATGCTCAAACCATGTAGCTGAACAAGCTAACAGTTACGAATCAAATGATAATGCTGAGCATACCGCAGAAGCATACATTAAAGAGGCTAAGAAACATATTAATGATAAGATAGACGAAGCATGCGAAAGCTATTCTGCTATGTCTGAATCTACTCTTAATGAAGGAACTGATATTAGTTCTTGGAATCAAGCCGGTATTAAAGGCGATGCTAATGCACAGATAACTACCTTTGTCGGACCTAAGGATATTGAAGATTTTGGCCTAGGTAGAAAATGTATGCAAATAAACATAGGAAGAAATTACGTTCAATTAAATCCTGCTGATATTGTAGAATTAAAGGACCTCCTTAAAAACTATAAAGTATAATATGATACCTAAATTTGAAAACTATTTAAATGAAGCTTCTGATTATGAATTTAATCCTAATGAAGCAGCGAGAAGATTAAAGGATAGAGAAAAAGAAAACATCCAAAGGTATAGGGCTGCACAAGAACGTGGTGATAATTATGCCGTTGAGTTATATGAACTAAAAATCAAAATGGATAAAATTGACCTTGAAGGGTTAAAGGTACAAACCGCAATTCACCAACTTAAACAAAAGAATGGAAAGTAATGATAGGTAAGTTTGATGAATTCTTAAATGAAAAAAACTTTATGGTAGCAACAGCTGATACTGCTGTTAAATATAGACTATCACACATGCCTATGTCAGGTTATATTGTAGCAATGGCAGCAAGCGGTAAAGAATTAGATAAAGAAATAAAATCAGGATTTTCTAAAACTGCAATTGCTAAAGATATAGAAGATATGTTAAATGATCAATTAAAAAAGTATAGACAGTTTATTACTGTAAGTGTTGATAATACTTATAAAGGGGCAGGTTATGCATTTACGATTGACATGGATGAATTACTAAAAACATTAAACAGATAATGGAAAATAACCAAGAAAGGGCAGACTTAAGTAAAATCCGCCACTATAAAGGAACAGTAAAAGATTTTAAAAATTACTGGGATGAAATGGCTGGAACTGAAACTAATGCATTTGGTACTCCAGAATATCAAGGTTTTAATAATGTACACCCTACTCGCGGTGAAGGTGATAGTGAACATTGGAAAACATCAAATGTAACTAAAAGTAAACAAAAATAAATAATTTAAAATGAAAAAACATATACCACTATTCGAAGACTTCAATTTAAATGAAGGAAGAACCACAGATGGTTTAAGTAAAGATGGAATGAAAATCTTTTTGGATTTACAAGATCTTGTAGGATTTGAAAAAGGTGATACTATTACAAATTACAATAAGATTGATCCAGCTATAAAAGATCATAAGCTATATAAAAAGATATCCCCTAGAGATATGAGAATCTTAGGTAATGCATTAGGTAACTTAATGAGGATAGCAATTAGAATGGAGAGATAATTTCTATTTACATACAAACTAAAAAAGACCACTCTATGAGTGGCTTTTTAGTCTTATAGCTTTTATTGTAATTCAATGAACCCATTAGCAACTGACCAGGGTTCTTCAGCCCAAAGGTTAATTGCAATAGCGCCTCTTCTCCCTTCAGTTACAGGTGACACACAGTGTGCGACATCACCAGGATTAAATATTACTAATCGGTTAGGTTTAGTTTTTATTACCTCTGGTGATTTATCTTCGCCATCAGTATAAATCAAAAGATCACCACCAGTAAATTCAAATCCCTCTGGGTAATATACACAACCTAAAACCGGCTTAAGAGGTATACCATCATAATCTTTGTTTTCTTTTCGATAAGCAACATCATCGTCAAAATGCATTTCTAAATTATCTTTAAAAACTACATCATCTTCATGGTTGCCTGTAGCTTCTTGTATACCAGTCCAATATTCAAAACCATCTAATTCTAGATTTATTCTTAAAGGAAGTTTTTCATTGAAGATGTAATTTGCTAATTCTTGTTTAATATTACATGGCTCTTTATCCCACCAACCCTTCCAATACTTATATACTCCTGGGTCATCAAAAAATGTTTTGTCATTTTTTATTTTATCTAATAAAGTTTGGTCTTTTATAAAATCGTCAAATACAGCTATCATAATTTATTTAAATAATTTTTCAAGGTCATTTTTCTTAATTACTTGTTTAAGCATCTTAACATAGTTTTTTGCTTCTGCGTAACTCGCTCCTAAATATTCAAAGTATTCATCTTCTGAATCTAACTTACTTAAGTACCTACATTGGTAAAATGCATAGTCATATACTGATTCTCTCCAATGATTATAATATGCATGGTTTCTATTTGTGCCTTCTGCTGTTGTAATTCTACGCCTGGCCTGTTTCATACCGAAGAGGTTATGATTCTCTAGAAAGATATCACTTTTCCAATGCCCAGTTTCTAATATAGATTGTGCCATGACTATATGTGGGTAATCTACATTAAGATCTGTTAACATTGACACTAACTTAGTTTGTGAAAAGGTATCTACTTCAGCAATAAAAATCTGTGTTTCACCTTCTTGTAAATTTTCAATGATTACTTCCTTTGCAGTGTTTCTACCAAATAAAAAACCAACTAAGGAAACCGCCATTAAAATTCCTAAGCAATATAGAACCCATGTTCTAATGCATATTTTGTTGTAGAGTAATAAATTCTTATCGTATTTAAAAAACATATATTAAATTTAAGTTAAACAAAATAACATTAAAGAAAAATACCCTAATGCTATAATTAGAAAAATATCTATTGATTCTAATTCGGTTAAAAATCTTTTCATAATTCTTTAGATAAAAACATCCATAGTACTATGTATACCCAGAATGCTGCAGGTATAAAAAATAGAAATCCAACCCTCCATAAAATAGAAGGCAATCCTGACCAATTTCCTAACCCTTGGCATACGCCGCCGATATATCCATTTCCTCTGTGTAGTTTATTTGTCATAGGTTTATTTTTAAAAGTTACCGTCAGCTACTTGGAAACAGCTGATTCCATTATTTCTCCACATCTGAACTACCTTATCTCTATCGTCAAATACACATAGTATATCATCAGTGTTTGGAAATAAATCGTCAAGCCATTTCTTTTTTAACACATCATCTTTCATCCATTTAAAACCACCACCAGTTGGTCGCATCTTTAAAATGTCAAATGGAATATCAAGATCGTTTAACCAATCTTTCGTTGCGTCTTTAGTAGCTTTAGATCTTCCACTAAAAATTACAATTCTATGACCAGCATTTTTGAGAGTTTGGGCCATGAGTATTACTGGCCAATTAGGCTTGTCTAATTTAATGTTTGCAGGATCAAAGAATTTATCCCAATCCATATTACCGTTATCTTTTGTGGAGATTGCTCGCCTATCATCGATTAGTGCAAGTGTTCCATCCAAATCAAAGATTACTGTTTTCTTTCTATTGCTCATATTTATTTATTTTTATAATTTAAATATAACAAGAAAACAATAAATCTGAAAGAATACTACAGATCTTTTTGTTCTTTATCTCTAAGACTTTGTATATAGGTGGCTTTAATCTTTTGGGCCCTTTTCTTTACTGAAGGTTTTACAAATTCTTTACCTTCCTTAATCTTTCTAACTTGTTTAGTTTTCTTTAGCTTTTGCTTATATCTTTTAAGCATCTTATCTATAGAATCCCTTTCGTTCTTTTTAATTATTATCATGCCTTATATATTTTGTTGTGCCGCAGGGGATCGAACCCCGACTCTTCGGTACCAAAAACCGACGTGTTGCCAATTACACCACAGCACAGGGTAATTGCTTACCTATTTTCATTTACTATTAACCTAGCAATAGTACCTTCCAATTGTTCTAATCTTTTATTAATATGATTATCATATTTGTCAAATCTTGAATCAATCATTTTACCGAGCTCATTAGATTCTTGCCTGAATTCATTATCAAGTCTCTCAATTTCATCCTCACAGTGGGAATGCAATTTTTCTAACTCATCAGAAAAATCATCAGCAGTATCGCCAATGTAATCTTCGATGTCATCTTTAAAAATTTCAATTTCTGAAATTCTACGCCAAACCTTAACCATACCAAAAATCCCTAAAGTAATAAGAACCGATAATACACCTAAAGTATAATAAAATATTTCCATTTGTTGTTTGTTTTTACAAAATAAAGTTAAATCCTTATTTATTATTATATACCTAAATGATAAATTGTTTAAGCACAAAAAAACCCTAGGGTTTAAATCCTAAGGTTTGAAGTCATGTAAATTTGTTTCAGATATTACACCGTTGCCCCAAGAGTAGGTAAATATACCCTTCCTTTATATACTAATGTACCTGATTGTAAATAATAATTGTCCGGTAAAATAGAACCTTCCATGATAGTACAGTTATCTTCTATAGTTACACCATTACCAATTTCTGCATCTAAATCAATAACGCAGTTTGAACCAATATAAACCTGATTGCCTAAAGTGACACCTGGTCTAATTAATGTACTAGGACCTACAGTTAAGCCTGAACCAACCGTCACATCATTTAAATTGTTATCACCTTCAAAAAGAGTGGCAAAAGTTAATCCACTTAATTCATTGTTTGCAATAGAAATTCTACTATCTCCGTTTTCTACTGCAATAATCCAATCGTTAGTAGGTGCAGTTTGATAATTAGTTTCATTATATTCAGTATACTCGCTAGGATCTAATAAGGAAGTTATTTTTCTCTCCCATGCATTATTACCAGTAGCAATACTTACAAATACGTTTAGCATAATATAATTATTTTATTTTAATCATTATCAATTTGAACAACCGAGCCTGATGGTATAATAGTATTGGTAGGAATTGTTACACCTTCATTAATAGTTACGTTATCTCCAATGGTTACTCCATCACCTATATTACAATTGTTATCAATAATAGTCCCGGCCCCAATATAAACTTGGTCACCTATAACACTCCCGGGTCTAATTAATGAACAGCAGCCAACGATTAAACCTTCACCCACACTCACACCATTTAGGTTATTACATCCTTTAAAAAATGTATGTATAATAGACTCCTTTAATTCTGTGTCCATTATAGATAATCGGTCATCGCCAGATTCTAAGGCAATAACCCATTCGTTTTTAGCCGGTGCCTGGTCATAATTAGATTCATTAAATAAGGCATATGTACCTGGTTCTAATAATGAGGTAATTTTAGTATACCAATCTCCTTCTTTGTAATATATGTTTAGCATAACTAAGTTATTTGTTTATATATTTAATTAGTGTAAGTTACATCTATATCGCCTGCCGTAGTATCAGTTACCCAATAAGGTGGCGATGCAGTAACGCTCTGTAAGTATATACCTAGCTTTTCACGGTTTGTATTTACGACTATGTTATTCAGCTCTTCTATTTCTTCCTCAGTAAAATCTTCTAACATATTATTCATTACCATATCTAATGCATGATCCTCATCAAACTCTTCTGGAACTGTATGACCTTTATATCTACCCATACCTGCATTTGGTGGTTCATGGCGATCTACATAAGGATCATGTTTAGGTTTTTCCTTAACATATAATAAACTAGTGCCTACCAACTCAGCAGTTAAATGCCCATCTACATAGATTTCTTTTACTGCATTGTATGGTAGTGATTCCGGAATTAATTCTTGGTATAAGTCTGATTGTGCTGAGATGATTTTTGCCACATACGCTTTAGTGTATTTAACATCATACTCTGAAACTTTACCGTTTAGTGTAATTGTTTTTACTTTTGACATTAGGTTTAGATTGTAATAAAAAAAGGGAAGACGATGCGAAAGGATTTGAGAATACCTTTATTAACGAAAGCTGCTTTATAATAGACTACCACTCTTTGGACTGCCGTCCTATTACTTAATTAAACCGGCCGAGGCTTAATCATCGTAATTGATTATCATAATCTTCAAGTGTACCTTACGCCACATACTCTTTGCGTTGTTCAGTCATCAACCAGGGTTCAGCGGTATGCTTACCTGGAAGTCTTTGCAAAATCTCTGTTAGATTTTAATGCGTTAAACCTAATGCTTTGGTGATTAACCAATTCTGAATTTCTCATTTGAGATATCAGTGAACCATCGTTCTAGCTTAGTGCCTTATTCCCTTTTGCTCAGGAATTTTTCAGCAACGCATCTACACATAATTGGAATAATCATTTAGGAGCTACCTAAAGTTTTCCGTTCTGTGCCTTCCCATAATTTTAAAGAACTTATTAATTCGTTTGAATTTATTATTATATACTTAGTTTAAAAATAGTTTCATCTTGATCCTAAAAACATTAAAGTAAAAAATCCAACTACTATAATGATATTAATTATTGTATAAATTCTTTCTTCTTTCATTTCTCGGTTGTATTGATTATCCCTCCTATGATCTTGGTATCTGCTAGGTGATCAAATTTACCGTAAGTATTAATTACATAACCAGTTTCAACAGGTGAAAAGGATTGAATACATAGCCCGTCAAACTCATCGCTAAAAAAGTTACCTAAGTCCATGTGTTCATTTAAGCAAGGTCCACCGCTTGGATCTACCATACTAATCCATGGATTTGATTTTACCAGGTTTTGGTATTGTTTTCCAATAACACTAGGTCCTACATATCGATCGTTTTCATCATACACAGATTCATGAATTGCTTCTTTGAAATCTTCAATATGCATTGGTGTAATTCCTATACTTGAACTATCTTTGCAATAATTCTGATATGCTAATTTATAGTCATTAGAACTTCCAATTCTACAGTGTTTGAAATTACCTTCCCATAGAACCGAACCATCTTCTTGTTTTGTGAATGTAAATACATCACCATATCTATTTTTATATTCTATCATATCTTTATTTTTATAAGGGTGAACCAGACAGGATTCGAACCTGTGACCGTCTGCTTAGAAGGCAGATGCTCTATCCAACTGAGCTACTGGTTCGGGTAAGAGAGGTTTCGGGTCTTTCGGGGTTACTACGATATAGAGGTTAACCCTTACCTTTTTCTATATCATTGTAGCTTCACTACCTCTCTTAATCTAATTCTCCGTTACTCCATGTTTCATAAACTATTGCCATAATACCTTCATCAGTATCAGCCTCTTCCCAACCAGTAACTTCATTCCAAACAAAGAACTCTGTGCTCTTTGGAGTTTCGGCAATTCTTACTGATAAGTTTTCACCATTTACATCAAGATCATATTCATTAGTAGTTGCCCACCATACTTCGTCTTTGCCTTTTACATTAACAGTATTTTCCATGATTAAATCTTTTTAAGAGTTTCATTAGTTAAACTAACAGTCTTGTCATAATACCTTTCACCACAGATTGCATTCTTATATTGCTCGGCCCAGTCTGGTCGAATTGAATAACCGTTTGCATTAGTTCCAATAACTCTACCTTTTTCTAATTTGTCTCTGAACACCGGAAGTACTTCCCCATTTCGGTCAGTTTTTCCTTCAGGGTGTGGTACACATGCCATTGGTCTGATCCACGAAACTTTGTCTCCTACTTTTAATTCTACTTTTGTCATTTTTGTTTATTTAAAGATTAGTACCGCTGGGCGGATTCGAACCGCCACGAACATTACTGTTCAAAGGATTTTAAGTCCTTCGTGTCTACCAGTTTCACCACAGCGGCATTCGGTTTACTTTTTCTTTTTGCTGTTAGGTGTTGTTGGTTTTGCATTAAACATAAGTGAAAATAAAATGTTTAATCCAAATGCTTGCCAGAATCCAATTGGATTAACCGAGCTTACAGCAGGTACTAAACATTCATTCCAAAGCCATTGTGTAGGCCATGCAGTTAGTAATGCCAATACGATAGCCCCTAGTATAAGTAAAAAGGCGAATGCGAATGGTGCAGTAATATTTTTCATATTTGTTATATTGTTTATAGTATAATTATAACAGGTTGTAATAGGTTCTGAAAGTGTTTACTAAAACTTTTTATTCATCATCATCATACATACCCCAAATAAACATAACCAAAAAGAAAGGCCATATAAAAAACCACAATAACCGCTCAGAGTTTTTAGGAGGTTCCATATCTAATCTATCAAAGAGTATATCAAAACATAACCCACACACTACACCTATTCCAATATAAATAAGTAGCCAATTAGTTAGCATTGATTAATTCTTTAATTTGTTTATCTTCTACCATTCCAATCTTTTTACCTTTAATCTCCCCATCTTCAAAATAGATAAGAGTAGGAATACTTCTAATACCGTATTCTTTAGCAAGATCTGATTCTTCATCTACATTACAAAAGATAACTTCTATATCTGGATTGTCAGTAGCAAATTTCTCTAATTTAGGTTTCATTACTTTACACGGTCCACACCATGATGCCCAAAAGTCTACTAATACTTTAGGTCCTTTTAAATCTTCTTTTGTCATAATAAGTTTTTGTTTATTTTTTATACTGGTGGATCAAGACGTACATTAGTATACATATCATTACCTAGTATGTGATTAAGTGTAGGAGCCGGGATTCCTATTCCTACATAAGGCTCAAGTTTTCCCATAGCTTCAGTAATGTCCCTAGCTATAATATTGATTTGCTTTTGAGTTCCATTGTCTAAATAGTCACATTCATAGATGAGGTGATCTTTAATCTTAGAAGTTTCAATTACTTCAATACTTAGAACTATAGTTTGCCTTTCAATATTGTTTAACGAATTTATCAAATCGTTTTTCTTTCGTAGGTATTTTTTCTTGAGCATATATTATTTACTTTTTTGTTTTTTAGCTGGTGGAAACCTACCTTGGTTACCTATACCGTCTCCGTCCATATTATCTACTTGACCATGCCTAGCATAGTATCCTGGATAATTCTCTTCTTTATTTTTCCTTGAATTATAAAATATATTCCAAATTAAAAAATACACATAAGCTGAGAATATACAAAACCCAACTATAAACATTGCTAAACTCATGTTGTGCGTCTTTGTCTAATTGCTATCGCAAAGAGGAGGATAGTCCCTGGCCAGTGTGCTGAGTACTGAGCTTCTTCGGTATGTCCTAATAAACCTAAACCTACAGAATAGATTAAGCATATGAATGCAAAGATTACTGGATACCAGCTTTGAAAGAATTTTTTAAATGTGTTCATAAGAATTGTTATTTATTATTATATTGCAAATATGTATTTTGTTTACGGTCGGCCGAGAGAGACTTGAACTCTCATGTAACCAATTACTCTTTCTACAAGGTATAAGCTTGAGGAGATACCGGCCGATGCTTTAGTTAACCTATAGCGGTTACTATAACAGAAGAGTCTATCGCGGTAAACTCTCCACCGTCAAATATCTGACAATAAGTTAAACTACCTTTTTGTTTGTTCACCAGGAGGGTATTCTTTCCACTTGGTGTAGAGATAGTAAACACGGAGCCAGGGAGGAGGCGCCACAATTTGTAATGGTTACCTTTTACAGGTTCAGCAATCGTCCAGTCTTTAAAGTATCTTGACATGGTTTTTTGTATTTAAAATGTTTATATAAAAAATGTAGGTTGTTTTCTAAGTTCTTAGATGGTCGGCACATTATTCTAATGGCGGTCGCACATTCTGCATAGGTCGCACATAGTTCCCTTAGAGTCTTAAGGTATCGCATTAGCCCATGAAGTATCTAATCCAAAGATCTGGCAAAACGCTACCGCGAAAGCAAAGCCAAGGGTTAGTAGTAAAAATCCAATTGCGCCATGTCCAATACACCATAGACAGAATGCAGTAGTTTTTCTAAGTCTTTTCATTTCTCTTAATTTATTATTATATCCACTAATCATCGGATTGTTTAAATGCATTGCCTAATTTTTTGCCTGCCCTAATCTTAGCCACGTCTTCCTCTAAACTATCCCATTCTTCAAAATAGTCTGGATCGCTAGTAACAGGAGAATACTCTAGATAATCTGTATGGACCATGGAGGGACAAACCTTTGGAATAACGAACGCGGTAAACTCAAAGCCAGCGCCGAACTGTGGTTGTCGTTGTCTCGCGTGGTTAAAAGTATCGTTAGTAAATCCGAGTGGCGTCGCGTTACCGTAGTATGTCGCGTTTAGACCATCAGCCTCGTAATGACCACCAGTCTCGCCGCAATGGCAGGTCCTGGTAGTATACGATAGAGAGAAAGTATCTTTACAAGTATTACAGTATAGTAGCTTCATGTCTTAGTCTTTTGCTGAAAACCATTTGATCCATTTGAAGACTAGTAGTCCTGCAAGGATGAGAGTAATATAAAGAGTACAGATACTGATTGCGGATAAGGACTCCGCAATGGATGCTAGAGCATCTGTCTGGTTTGTATGATCATTTAAGAATTCGTTCATAGGTAATATTGTTATTGTTAGTATAATTAAAATATAACAAGTACCTGTAGTATCTGAAAGTTTTTAAAGAGCTCTTTTTTTACAGGATGAAAAAATTTCTGGACTAGACTTACGATTACTAGACATCTTTCTTAGACTCACATTCTAGATATATGCAAATTTTCTGGCTGGAATTTTTTAGTGGGCCGTAACTCATGAGCCACCGGTACCTGCAAAGCATCAAGCGAAAAATACATTTGAAGGGTATTATTCTCTAGCTATGACTATCCCTTCTACTAGAGACTAGTCAGACTACCAGGGACCACAAGAGGATAAAGGCAATACAAGCGATCAAGGACTAATAGACAAGCAATGACCACCATGTACCACTAGTCGTACCATAGACCACTACTACCATATAGGGTATTTACTGGTAGATGCCTGCTAGGGCTGCTCTAGGGCGGATAATGCTTGTAATTACCTTTCTACTGTCTACAGGGATTTACTAATAGATTATGCCCTAATGGTGGTTGTAGCAAAGTTGGCAAGCTTTTTGGCGATTTTGTGGTTGGGTGAGTTAGCTGAGGTATAGCCCTATTAGTAGATATAGACGATATAACACTATATAGGCTATATTGGGCCGTCTAGATGCGATATATGGTGATATTTAGTGATCTAGAGTGCTATTTGTGTGTATATATGGGCTATATATGGGCTATATATGGGCTCTAGAGGGCCGTTCTAGAGGCTATGGCTAGCAGGACCGAGATATAATGCATTAAATGTGGGTAAATATCATCATAATATAGGCATAAATGCATGGTCCTGCTAGAGCCCA
>Ga0228672_1000070_pt1 | contig 75772 bp, 68 predicted proteins | sample 90DmetaG_FD_182788 | JGI IMG/M metagenome (GOLD analysis project Ga0228672, IMG submission 182788) | Seawater microbial communities from Monterey Bay, California, United States - 90D | ecosystem: Environmental > Aquatic > Marine > Coastal | place: USA: California | collected 2016-11-08 | reverse complement strand
ACGTCTCCGCTTATCCTTTCAGTCGACCGTCACCGCATCACTGCGCCTCCGGTAAAAGGGGTTCTAGTGTTACTACAACAGAGTCGCAAGTGCTTTTTTCATAGAAAACACATCTTTTTTGTTTTTCACTGAAAAGTGAATAAAAACAAATGATTAACTTGCTGTTCCTTTGACGAAGCGACCAAAATCACAAGAACGCGCGCAGATAAAATTCGGGGTAAATTCAAGCCAATCTCTAGATATAGACCAATGCACGGCTTCGCCCCCAATATCAGCCCTTTTCGGTGCAAAGCAGCCGCAATCTATGGGTAACGATTCGGGCATAAGCGAACCGGTTAAACAGCCCACCGGTACCCACTCATCATTGACGCGCAGGCTTCCTCGCGAACATTGGCAATCGATACGCCAACAAAGACAGGATTACGGCCATATAAATAAGGGGCTCTATCTGGATACCTTTCGCAATCATGATGAAATGCAGGCCACCAAGAGCTGCGGCCACATAGGTCAGTTGGTGCAAGCGACGCCATTTGCCCCCTAAGCGCTTAACAGACCAATTGTTGGATGTGACCGCTAATGGGATCATCACGACAAAACCAACCATTCCAATAGTGATATAAGGACGCTTAAGAATGTCCGCCCAAATCTGGCTCAGGATACCAACATCAAGAACCAACCAAACCAACAGATGCAGGGCCACGTAGGTAAAGGCCAAGACCCCAATCGAACGGCGGAACTTGATCAAGTTCAGCCCAACGAATTTGCGCAATGGCGTGATCGCCAAGCCAACAATGATCAACTTAAGCGCAAGTTCACCCAACTCATGCTCAAGCGCCTTGATCGGCTCACGGCCCAGCCCACCAGTTTGGGCAAGGTAAAGGAACAAAGGCACTGGGATCAGCCCTACTATATACACAAGCCATGTTGGCACTTTGCGCAGGAGTTGATTGATCCAGTCCATGTTAGTGTCCTTACGTGTCATAGCTATAGTATAAATGCGCAAAGGGTCGGAACCGTCTATGTTCCAGCCCAGTACTCCAACTTAGATTTGTTTTGAAAGGTCCATGCCTTCATACATGCTGGCGACTTCATCCTCGTAGCCATTGAACATCAATGTCGGGACACGCTTTGCGAACAGTCCGCCGCCGATCATACGTTCACTGGCTTGGGACCAACGCGGGTGTGAAACATTTGGGTTCACATTGCTATAGAACCCATATTCACGAGCGTTGGCTTTGTTCCAACTGGTTGGCGGCTCTTTGTCCGTGATTGTAATCTTCACAATAGATTTGATGGATTTAAATCCATACTTCCATGGCACAACCAAACGCAGTGGTGCGCCGTTCTGGTTGGGTAATTCTTTCCCATATATACCGGTTGCCATCAGCGTCAGCGGGTTCATTGCCTCATCTAGGCGTAAACCCTCAACATACGGCCAATCAAGTGACTGGAACCTTTGGCCCGGCATTTCCTCTGGGCGGTACAATGTTTCAAAGGCCACGTATTTCGCACCTTCTTGAACGCCAGCAACCTCTAGTAAATCTGCCAATTCAAATCCGTTCCACGGAACAACCATCGACCATGCCTCGACACAGCGGAACCGATAAATCCGCTCTTCGATTGTCATCGCTGCCTTGATGTCGTCGATATCATACTTGCCAGGGTTTTTAACCATACCGTCAATTTCAACGGTCCATGGGGTTGTGGTCAGCGCGCCTGCATATTCCGCAGGGTCGGTTTTTCCCGTCCCAAACTCATAGAAGTTGTTATATTGTGTGATGTCTTCCCAAGAATTCGGCGTTAGCGCCTCTTGTGCGTTTGACACCCCTGCAACACCAGCCAACCCAAATCCAGCGGCGGCCCCCGCGATCAATTGGCGGCGATTAAGAAACGCGGCCTCTGGGGTAACGTCGCTTTGGCTAAGTGTGTTGGTCCAACGATTGGCCATAGGGAAGGCTCCTTTGATGCATTTTGTTTCTTATGCCTCAAAGTCGGAAGTGTTTCATCTTATTCCAAGCCTGTTCACGCAGAGTTTGGAGACTGTAACATTCACAGTCCGGCGATAATCATCTCGCGAATTTTTGGTCGCCTTTACGAAATGATCCAATTGGTGATACTTGATCCACCATGTTGCTGCTTCCATCAACAACTCCGGTTCATCGTTCTTGTTCTTAAAGAACGCGTAAAAAGATAGGCTAACGCCTTCGCCTTTAAGGCCAATCTTTGCGTCACATACGCCGATCGCCCTGTCTCTCAAGCTTTGGCGCATGCCTAATTCGCCTGTGGATGTGCGCTTGGGTACAATTCATTCATCGGAACCGATCGTCCGTTGTCTTGCATCAGGCGCACATGACGGCGACGCAGCAGACGGGGCTCATTCACACCTACAGAGTGGGCGATTACTTCAACCTCGTGAATGATATCGGTCGCATAACGAGCAACACGCTTATACTTTTCACTAACCACCAATCCTTTTTGGAAACGCGGATCATGCGTCGTGATGCCCGTGGGACAGGTATTTTTATTACACTTCAATGCCTGGATGCACCCAAGGCTGAACATAAAGCCACGCGCGGATGTGACGAAATCTGCACCCGCTGCCAGCGCCCATGCGATGTCACCTGGATTGACCAACTTACCGCTCGCGATCATGCGCACCCGACAGCTTAGTCCTGCCTTATCACGGATATTGGCAACCAACGGCAGCGCCTCGCGCACCGACATACCCACCAGATCAATCAGCGGCATGGGTGCAGCACCTGTTCCACCTTCACCACCATCAATGGTGATAAAGTCAGGGGCCGCTTCAACGCCGCGTTTGACGATAGTATCGAACAGATCCTGCACGGCATTTTCTGCACCAACCACCGTTTTGATACCGACGGGTTTCCCAGTCACTTCACGAATGTGCCCTATCAGGTCCAGCAGTTCATCCCAGCTATTAACTTCAGCATGGCGGTTCGGGGAAATACCGTCTTGGCCCACATTAAGTCCACGAATTTTCGCGATCTCTTCAGTTACCTTTTCACCGGGCAGGATGCCGCCCTTACCGGGCTTTGCACCTTGGGCCAGCTTCAGCTCAAACATGCGGACATTTTCATGTGCTGCAACTTCGCGCAGTTTGTCATCACTTAGTTTGCCGTCCGTATCACGCACACCAAATTTCGCAGTTCCGATTTGGAATACGACGTCACATCCACCTTCAAGGTGAAACGGGCTTAGACCACCCTCCCCCGTGTTCATCCAAATACCCGCTTCTTTCGCACCCTTACTCAGGGCCTGGACAGCCGGTTTGGAAATCGCGCCATAGCTCATGCCAGAAATGTTAAAGAATGACTTTGCAACAAACGGTGTGCGCGTGTCGCCGCCAATGGTCATCGGTTCGGTTTGCGCGAATTGGTCATCAAGCGGCGGAAACGGTGCATTGGAAAAAATCGGGGTTCCGACGACATTCAGGTTGCGGGTTGAACCAAAGGCTACAGTATTTCCATGACCTTCACTGGCGCGTTTGACCCACTCGCGTTGCGCGCGGTTGAATGGCAGTTCCTCGCGATCCATCGCAAAGAAATACTGGCGAAAAAACTCACCAAGCTGCGAAAACAAATGCCGGAAACGGCCAAGCACAGGATAGTTGCGCCGAATGGCATCCCCCGTCTGCAAACGGTCGATCACAAAGACGACCACGATAATTAGCAAGAGCGTGCCGACGACCCCAACAAAGGCAAAACCTCTAAAACAGACATGGCAAACCCCATCGGCAAACTCCTTTGATTAAATATCCCTCTTTGTGTTGCGAATGCGTATCCAGCGCAAGAGACCCGCGTTCACGTTGGTGACAGCGATCTGAAATATCGCCTCAGTTAAATACCCAGGAACTTAGGCAAGTCGCGCATATCGTCAAACGTTGAAACACAATAAGGGCTCAACTTATCAATTGGCGTTTCAGCACAGTAACCATAGCATGGCATCATGGCAGCCACCGCTGCCCGCGCCCCGTTTGCGCTGTCCTCAATCACCACACACTCACTTGGATCAACGCCGGCAAGACGCGCTGCTTTCAAATATACATCAGGGGCCGGTTTGGGAGCATCACAATCATGAGACGAAAACGCACGCCCCTCAAAACGGTCCCACAAACCGGTTTTACCTAATGTGATCTCCATCTTTCGCATCGGACCGTTTGAGCCAATAGCATAAACAACACCAGCCGCATCTAACGCATTAAGAACCAGCGGAATGTGCGGGACCATTTCCACAGATTGAGCGAGCGCTTCAAATATCTCAGGATAGATATGATCCAGCCAATCATCAGGAAGATTGGCTCCCATCTTGCGGGCCTCGATCATCAAGCCTGCGATAGTCCCACCAACGAACATATCCCTTATCTTTTCCAGCGACAGCTCTAAACCATGGCCTGCAAGGTTCCTCTGGAGCACTTTATTGCTAATGGTCTCACTGTCTACCAGCACACCATCACAATCGAAAATTACCATCTTAAGGGTCATATTATCCTCGCTCATAAAAAAAGGGCCGAACACATCGTCCAGCCCGTCTATCGCTGCATTACGTGCAACTCAATGCACTGTCGCCTCATCAGGTTTTGGTCGATTGGGCGCGCCAATACGATCACCAATCATCAACCCATCGAGGCCAGCACTTACTTCAATCACCGATCCATCAGCGATATCCCCCGACAACAACATTTCCGCCAGTTGGTTCTGCAACGCCGTCTGGATCACACGCTTCAACGGGCGTGCGCCAAACACAGGATCATATCCCTCATCCGCCAACCATTTCAGCGCACCATCATCCAACTCAAGACTGATCTTGCGATCCGCCAAGCGCTTCAACAAACGCGCCATCTGAATGTTCACGATCCCGTCCATGTCCGCGCGGTTAAGGCGATCAAAGATAATCGTTTCATCCAAACGATTTAGGAACTCAGGACGGAAATGAGCACGCACAGCATCCATCACATCACGCTTGGCGTCACCAACATCGGCGCCATCAGGCAGCAGACTTAGCGCCTGCGCCCCAAGGTTTGAGGTCAAAATGATAAGCGTCTGTTTGAAATCAACAGTGCGTCCCTGACCATCGGTCAGAACCCCGTGATCTAAAACCTGCAACAGAATGTTGAACACATCCGGATGCGCCTTTTCGACCTCATCAAACAGGACAACCTGGTAAGGACGACGGCGCACAGCCTCGGTCAAAACGCCACCTTCCTCATACCCGACATAACCCGGAGGGGCACCAATCAGACGTGACACCGCGTGTTTCTCCATGAACTCAGACATATCGATGCGCACCATGGCGCTGTCATCATCAAACAGAAACTCTGCCACAGCTTTGGTCAGCTCGGTTTTGCCCACACCCGTTGGGCCGAGAAACAAGAACGACCCAAGTGGACGGTTCTCGTCATTCAGCCCAGCGCGGGCACGGCGCACGGCATTAGACAAGGCACGAACCGCAGACGACTGCCCTATTACGCGACCATGCAAATGATCCTCCATCCGCAGCAATTTCTCGCGGTCGCCTTCCAACATCTTGGAGGTCGGAATACCGGTCCAGCGCTCAACTACGCTCGCGATTTGTTCGGCGCGCACGGCTTCTGCCACCATCGTTTCGCTTTCGGCACCTTCCGCCTCAACCAACAAACGCTCTAGCTCTGGAATAACGCCATAAGACAACTCACCCGCGCGGCCCAAATTACTTTCGCGTTTGGCGACTTCCAATTCGGCGCGCGCATGGTCCAGCTTCTCTTTCAGATCACGGGCACTCGCCAGCTTGTCACGTTCGGCCTGCCACTGCGCTGTCATTTCAGCACTGCGTTCTTGCAGCTCAGCCAAGTCTTTAACCAATGCTTTCAAGCGATCCTTTGAGGCCGCGTCATCTTCAAGATGCAGCGCTTGTTCCTCGATCTGCTTTTGCATGATGTCACGATCCAGCGCGTCCAACTCCTCGGGCTTGCTGTCGACTTCCATGCGCAAACGGCTAGCGGCCTCGTCCATCAAATCGATGGCTTTGTCCGGTAGAAAACGATCCGTAATATAGCGGTGGCTTAGCGTCGCCGCAGCAACCAATGCGCCGTCAGAAATGCGGACACCGTGGTGCAACTCGTACTTCTCTTTAATGCCGCGCAAAATCGAAACGGTATCTTCGACTGTTGGTTCAGCCACAACAACAGGCTGGAAACGACGGGCAAGAGCCGCGTCCTTTTCTACATATTTGCGATACTCATCCAAAGTGGTCGCGCCGATACAGTGCAGTTCGCCACGGGCAAGGGCGGGTTTAATCAGGTTCGCGGCATCCATTGCGCCGTCACCTTTACCAGCACCTACAAGGGTGTGCATTTCATCGATGAACAAGACGACTTGACCCGCGGCTTCAGTCACCTCAGTCAGAACTGCCTTCAGGCGTTCCTCAAAATCACCGCGATATTTAGCACCGGCAATCAGGGCCCCCATGTCCAAGGACAACAAGCGTTTACCACGCAAAGATTCAGGTACATCCCCATTCACAATGCGCAGGGCCAAACCCTCGGCAATTGCGGTTTTACCCACACCTGGCTCACCAATCAAAACTGGGTTGTTCTTTGTGCGACGGCTAAGCACCTGCATGGCGCGACGGATTTCCTCATCGCGACCAATAATAGGGTCGATCTTTCCCTCTTCTGCGCGGGCTGTCAGGTCTTGGGCGTACTTTTTCAACGCCTCATAGCCATCTTCTGCACTTGCAGTATCTGCAGTTCGCCCCTTGCGAATATCGTTGATCGCGCCATTCAACGCCTGCGCGTTCACCTTGCCATCGATCAATGCGGTCTTCGCGCCGGACTTAACCATGCAAAGCGCCATCAACATACGTTCTACCGGTACAAAACTATCGCCCGCTTTCTTTGCGATCGCTTCGGCCTCAGCCAAAACCTTGCCCGTTGCGCTGTCCATATAGATCTGCGCCGCATCGCCTGTGACCTTCGGCTGCTTGCCCAGCAACGTTTCAACAGTCTGAGCCACGATTGCAGGCTGGCCACCCGCAGCAGTAATCAAATTGCTTGCCAGTCCCTGATCGTCATCCATCAGTGCTTTCAAAATGTGTTCTGGGGTCAATCGCTGATGGCTTTCGCGCGTTGCAATTATTTGGGCCGCTTGAATAAAACCGCGTGACCGTTCCGTGAACTTACTAAGGTCCATAGAGTATCTCCTTTTCAAAGCGCCTGCTCATGTTGCACCCGCTGGGCAGCATACAACGTCTCAGGCCTCAAATGTTATTTGGGCACAGGAATTGCAGCATCAAGGGTGCAAGGGAACAAAATACTGCGAAAAATCAATTAAGTTTCCCCCTATTTTGACCAAAAACAAAAGGAGTATCTGAAATGGTTAACGATTTACGGACCCCCGCTTTGCATATTTCAGGTGTTGATTTTCGACAGGTAAATGGCCGGACTGCCCTTTGCTTATTGTCCACAGACATAGGCGCAGTGACCCTACATTGCCGCAGCGATTTCCCAGCGGATGCATGCGAGAAACAGCATCAAAAAGCATGGTTGAAAGATGCTCTACGCCAGCAACGGAAAATGCCAGAGTTCCGCAGCGGCCAAAGCAAGCTTTGTGTTTGTCCTGAGGTTTTAATTAGATTGGGCGTCACAGACATGTGATGGGATCAAACTATTATTCCCCTAAAAACGACGGAAATCGCCCCCACATCAGTATCACCATAAGATGTAACAATTACAGGTGACTGAAATGCAAAACCAAGCCGTGAAATTGAATAGCGTAATTTACAATGCCGCCAACCAAAGCTTCGAAGCTTTGGCGAAGGTATATGCAGGAACATCATCACGCAGCTTTGCCTGCGCCATCAATGCTCCCATCGACATGAGTTTCCAAGACGCCGCGAAGGGTCTCAGCACCCAAGCCTTGCGCCGATTTAACGGCAATCCCGGCTTATCGTCTGTTCACCCACTCGGCATCCCCTTCCAGATCGTACGCGCAGGACGCTCGCAGCCCCGCAAAGTCATCGATGCGTTTGACATGCTGCGCCAGTTAGCCGCGTAAACAGTTTGCCATCGCAACCCCAGACGATCGCTTCTTCCCCGAGCGGTCTAAGGTTGCCACACAGAGGCCCGCGGCCTGCCTGCTAGCGTCTGTGATACTTGCCCAGCGGCCATTGGTCAGCCGGGCTTTTTTCTGCCTCGACAACACGTCCCCCGAATGGACTTGAGGCCACGGATCGTTTACGGACCTTTCAGCTTAAGCACCAAAATACGGGGATAGAAGATGACAGACGACAGATTGATCGTGGCGCTAGACGTGCCAAATGCGCACGCGGCTTTGGAAATGACCCAGCAGATCGGCGATGCGGTCAACTTCTACAAAATCGGCTTGGGTATGCTGACAACTGGTGGTCTAGCGTTGGCAAACGAGCTGATCCAAGAACACGGCAAACGCGTCTTCCTTGATATGAAATTGTTCGACATCGGCGCGACAGTTGAATCCGCAGTGCGTGGGCTGGCCCAATTCGATCTCGACTTCCTGACTGTGCACGGCGATCCCCATGTGGTGAATGCCGCCAAACAAGGTGCAGCAGGCAGCAACCTAAAAATCTTTGGTGTCACAATTCTAACGTCACTCGACCGCGCAGACCTCGACAACTGCCTTCTACAACCCGGTGATATCAAGGATTTGGTCATCACCCGCGCCGCCAAAGCATTTGAGGCGGGCGCAGACGGCGTGATCGCATCCCCACAAGAAGCGGCATTGATCCGCGCCCTTCCCGAAGCCGAAGGCCGCTTGATCGTGACACCGGGCGTGCGCCCAGCTGGTGCTGCACTTGGTGATCAAAAACGGGTCGCAACACCACATGACGCAATCAACGATGGAGCCAATCATATCGTTGTTGGGCGCCCCATTTGGACAGCAACCAGCCCAGCGCAAGCAGCCAAAGATATCGTTGCAAGCCTCCCTAAGGCCTAACTACTCGCTGTAGGAACAACACAACAAACCACATTATCTTGTTAGGTCAGGTATTACCTACTAGGTAATTTCACGCTGTAGTGGTATGAAGGGGGAGTAGGTGATACTCCCCGACGAGCCCTACCTTCCTGAGGTTCGTCAACTCCCCTCGCTTATCGAGCGGGGGCCTTTCAAAAAAATCATCCTCAATTCCAGATAGATACATCTTTAACCGATCTGAAAATCGGACAATATTATTGGGTAAGCCTGCGTATTCTTCGGGTGATTTCAGGCCCCATGTCTGGCCCTCATCCCCCAATCTAATCGTATTTGCGACAGCCTCATCGACATAAGCCACGAAAAACCACCTGTCTCCATCCGGATAGGGAAATCGTTTACCCCACACCACAGCAGCAGGATCAACGTGGATATTCAGCTCTTCATGAGTTTCGCGCAGCACACATTCCAAAGGTGTCTCGCACCCTTCACGTCCACCCCCAGGCATGTCCCAATGATTAGGTAACGGAATGCTAGGTTTGTCATCTCGCAGGATCTCAGCCAGCTTATCACCAACAATCAACGCCAATTTGGCACCGTGGAACCCTTTATGCTCTATCGCCATGTTCATTAACCTATCCACGCCTTAAACTAGTATTGACCCTATCAGATAAGATTTCAAATGCCTGCCCTTTGTCGCGATTGTATGACTGAATTTGAAAGCGGACGGCGCTGCCCGTCTTGCGTCAGTCCACGCGTTGTTTCGCACGCAGAGCTGAACACACTGACCATCGCACATATGGACTGTGATGCATTCTACGCCTCTGTGGAAAAACGCGATGATCCCAGCCTGATCGATAAACCTGTCATAATTGGCGGCGGTCATCGCGGCGTTGTTTCCACAGCCTGCTATGTAGCCCGTATTCGGGGTGTGAAATCTGCGATGCCTATGTTTCAGGCGCTTAAACTCTGCCCAGATGCCGTGATCATCAAACCAAGGATGGAAGCCTACGTTGAGGCATCGCGCGCCATCCACCTAATAATGGAAGAACTGACACCAGCCATCGAACCGTTGTCTTTGGATGAGGCATTTATGGACCTCACCGGCACAGCGCGTCTGCACGGTGCCCCACCCGCAGTTATGCTAGCGCGGCTAATCAAACGAATGCGCGATGAATTAGGCCTTAGCGGCTCTATCGGCCTAAGCCATAATAAATTTCTCGCCAAAGTTGCGTCAGACTTGAACAAGCCCCGCGGTTTTTCCATTATTGGCAAGGCAGAAACTGATGACTTCCTGCGCGACAAACCCGTCAAAATGATTTGGGGGGTTGGGAAGGTGATGCAAGGCTCTCTTGAAATGGCAGGCATCCGCACCTTTGCAGATTTGCTACGTTGGGAGCGAAGCGATCTGGTTGCACGCTTTGGCTCCATGGGCGATCGGCTGTGGCATCTTGCACGGGGCCAAGACAAACGTCGTATCTCAGCCCATGAGCCCGTCAAATCGATTTCAAAGGAAACCACCTTTAATATCGACACGTCAGATCCTGAAATTTTGGACGGGCATATCTGGCGACTGGCAGAACAAGTGTCTGATCGGGCCAAGGCAAAATCATTGGCAGGCCGTGTTGTCACGCTGAAATTAAAACGTGCCGACCACACCAGCCTGACGCGCCGACTGGCATTGCATGGATCAACCCAGATGGCGGATGTTGTCTACCGCACCGCCAAGAACCTGTTTGATCAGGTTGGTGATCAAGGCCCCTACCGATTGATCGGTTGTGGCCTATCCCACTTAATGGATGCTGAAGGTGCCGAACTAGCACCCGATCTATTAGACCCCAGTGCAGGGAAACGAAGCGCAGCAGAACGCGCGACCGACAAAATCCGCGAACGCTTTGGCCCTGATGCGATCAAAAAAGGTCGGTCTTTGCGTTAAAGCTTGCCGGTGCGGTACAGGTTGATCCGCAAACCACCGTTAGAAACGGAAGGCAATGGTTCAAGGAATTTAAGCCCAGTGGTTTTGGCCAACGACGGCTCACTTGTCACCATCCCAACACGCCAGCCACGGAACCGTTCCTTTAGAACCGTGCCCAGACCTGCGTAAACCGAATATAAAATCTTTTTATTGCCAATGCGCGCACCATAAGGCGGGTTGATCATAACCAAACCCTTTGGGCCTTCTGGTGCTACAGCGTCTTGCAAGGGATGTGTGTTAAAGGTTGTAAAGTCTTCAACACCGCCACGTTCAGCGTTTGCTGTACTCATGCGCACAGCACCTGCATCGCGGTCCGATCCGTAAAACTGCAAATCCGTCTCGCGCAACGTTTGCTCATCTTTCAAAGCAGTCCACGCCACAGGATCAAAATTGTTGAACTGTTCAAACCCGAAGTTGCGTGTCCGACCAGGGGCCAGTCCTTTGGCGATCTCGGCGGCTTCCAAAACGAACGTGCCCGATCCACACATGATATCGACCACAGGTTCGGTCCCGTCGTAACCGCATTGACGCAAGAACATCGCAGCCAAGGTTTCGCGCATTGGGGCTTTGTTCACCGCAACCTTATGGCCGCGCTTGTGCAGCAGCTCGCCCGAAGTATCGACACTGATGGTACACAGGTCATCCTCGATCCGGACCATGATCTTAAGCTCAGCCTCTTTCGAGATCACTGCGCCGAGCTCTTCCTTAATCGCCGTTTCAATCCGCTGCGTCGCGGCACCGGCATGATAAATTTTGGATTTACGGCACACAACGTCAACACGCACAGGAATGTCAGGGCTTAATATCTCACCCCAAGGGAACTTGCGCGCGCGTTTGTCCAGCTGGGCCAGATGCATCACACGGAACGATCCGATACGGGCCAACACACGGTTCGCACCGCGCATCACCAGATTGGCGCGCCATACTTCAGGCCAACCGCCTGTAATCGTCACGCCACCATTGGATGCCACGGGATTGGCAAAGCCATGCTGCACGGCTTCTTCAGCCAATACACTTTCAAGCCCGGGGGCCGTCGCTAAAAATATCTCGAAATCTGTGTCCATGGCATCGCTTTATCCGCAACCGCCCAAAACAGCGAGGTCTTATTCCGCGGCCAAGGGCACGCGCCCCTGACCAATCGCCGCGGCCTCTTTAATCACACCTCGAAGCGCGACTTGCACCTGCTCAAAATCACCGTTCGGGCGGATCAGCTGTTCGTTCATATATATAGAGCGATCGATTTCGACCTGAACGGCATGCTGTCCTTTATTCGGGCGACCGTAAGCTTGGGTAATGTATGCACCGGCAAACGGCGTATTGCGCGTTACAACAAACCCCGCCGCAACAAATGCTGCCTCGAGGCGGTCAACAACTTCAGCTGCTGCAGAAGACCCAAACCGATCCCCCAACACAACATCGGGACGTCGCATGCCGCCTGTGGCAATACCGTCCATCGCTTCATGAGGCATCGAATGGCAATCAATCAAAACTGACTGACCAAATCGCTGATGCGCGCTGTCCAACAGCTTTTGCAGCATCTCATGATAGGGACGCCAGTACAGCGTAATCCGACGTTGTGCCTCCTCGTGGTTAATTTTTCCGCGGTAAATGGACCGACCACCGGCAACAACACGGGGAATCACCCCCAAGCCTGACGCTATGCGTGGATTTTGACCTACGCGGCGCACCCCCTCAATCAACGCAGGGTCCAATTCATCAGTACTGCGATTCAAATCAACAAAAGCACGCGGTGCCCCAGCCTTTAAAAAGCTGGCTCCAAATTGCGGCGCACAGTCAAAAAGCCTGTCTACAAAGGCATCTTCGGAGGTTCTAATGAAATGTTCGTCCAAAACTGTCTTGCGCAAGAAGGACCACGGATAGTCCCGCCCACTGTGGGGCGAGGCAAAAACAACACAAGATGTGTGCTTTTCAGGGTGCAATACTTCGTAAGCAAACTTAGGCATATCCGGTCCTTTGATGCTTTTACCATATAGTATGAATGACATAAGCCAAAAGCCCTTGATCCCTACAACGACTCCTTTTATACGACCCTTACCGGCGCGGATTTTCGCGCCCCTTTTTATTAGGGGTGTTCGAGTTCAAAGCGGTAGAGTGGGCGATTAGCTCAGCGGTAGAGCACTTCATTGACATTGAAGGGGTCACAAGTTCGATCCTTGTATCGCCCACCACTTGTTTGATTGTCCGGCTTATGTCAGACACCCGCTTAACCGCCTAACTTTGTTGGGCACTTGATTTAACCGGCGCGGTTCGCGCCAAGACTTAGAAAGGTTCGTTCCAATGAAGGTACGTAACTCACTTCGCTCGCTTAAGAGCCGCCACCGCGACTGCCGTATCGTACGTCGTAAAGGCCGCGTTTATGTGATCAACAAAACAAACCCACGCTTTAAAGCACGCCAAGGTTAATCGTTAGATTGACCTAGCTGTTTCAAGTTAGAGTTTAAAAAGGCCACCCTTTCGAGGGTGGCTTTTTTCGTTTGGGAAATAGGTCACTGAAAAAGGTAGCTTATAAATCTTCAAGAACCCGAACGGACCAATAGGCACCTGTCACATCTTTGCTCACATCCTTGACGCGCAGTACAGATATGATCCGACGATAGGGGCGCAGTGCTTTTCCCAGCGCAGACAGATTGACCGAAATATCACCCTGGCATTCAGAAAAATATATATTCAACAGATGGTTAAGGTCTTGAAACGGCTCTTCGCAAAACTCCGTGCAAGACGACAACAACAACCAAACATCACGTGCTTGCGCATCTGCTAGTGACATCCGTGCTGTTGGATCCTCTTCTAGATCCAAGAAATGAAGAGTGTCATCCACGCCTACAGTCATGTCCTTAAGAAACGGGCGGCCATGCGAAAAACCCGCGGCATGAACCGCAACTAATCCACGCATGGCGCGTTCTAGCATCGCAAATTTTAGCTGCGCATCCGTCATTCCCGACAACACACCGCGCAACTGTTTGCCCGTGTCTGACAAAACAACACTGCCCTCTGTCAACGCCAACACCTTCGGAACGGGCAAAGACGCTGCGCCAAAACTCTCTAACCGCTTTGCCTCTTGGCGGATCGCATCCATACCCCCCAAAGCGCCCGTAGGATGTAAGACCTTTGGCATAATATGCTGCAAAATCTTGTGAAGAATCACAAAGCGACTTGAACGCGTTTCCTCAGGCCGTTTGATCCACGCAGGTTGTCCATCAAAAATGGTCTGCTCAACACGTGGTAATAAAGGGGGCGTTTCCATCAGCTTAAATATCCTCTGATATTTGCGGTGCCCTATGTTTATTTATACCGCGCCCGATGAGCAACCTAACAGGTACAACCCCATACAGCCCTCACCAAAACTTGACCCTACCCTCTGCTCAGGCTAGGCCCCGTTCGAACCTAATTTCATCGGAGCCATGCAAATGTCTAACCCTTCGCTACTTATTCTCGCCGGTGACGGCATCGGTCCAGAAGTTATGGACCAAGTCAAGCGCATCATTACGTGGTACGGCGATAAGCGTGATTTGAGCTTTGATGTCTCTGAAGATCTTGTTGGTGGTTGCGCATATGACGCCCACGGCACTCCTCTTCACGACGATACAATGGCCAAAGCCCTTGAAGCAGACGCCGTTCTTTTGGGTGCTGTTGGCGGCCCGAAATATGACGAACTTGATTTCTCTGTGAAACCAGAGCGCGGCTTGTTGCGCCTTCGCAAAGAGATGGATCTGTTTTCAAACCTACGTCCGGCGCAGTGCTTTGACGCTTTGGCTGACTTCTCTTCTTTGAAGAAAGAATTGGTCGCTGGTCTAGACATCATGATCGTACGCGAATTGACCTCTGGCGTTTACTTCGGTGAACCACGCGGAATTTTTGAAGAAGGCAACGAGCGCGTTGGCATCAACACACAGCGTTATACAGAGTCTGAAATTGACCGCGTTGCACGTTCCGCATTTGAATTGGCCCGTCGCCGTGGCAACAAAGTCTGCTCTATGGAAAAAGCCAACGTTATGGAAAGCGGCATTCTATGGCGCGAAGTTGTGCAAAAAGTGCACGACGAAGATTATCCAGATGTTGAGCTATCCCACATGTACGCCGACAACGGCGCGATGCAGTTGGTGCGTGCCCCTAAACAGTTCGACGTGATTTTGACCGATAACTTGTTCGGCGACATTCTGTCTGATTGCGCGGCGATGTTGACGGGTTCACTTGGCATGTTGCCATCCGCATCTCTTGGTGCACCTGGTGAAAATGGCCGTCCAAAAGCACTGTACGAACCGGTTCACGGCTCAGCCCCAGACATCACTGGCCAAGGTAAAGCCAACCCGATCGCTTGTACCCTCAGCTTTGCGATGGCGCTTCGCTATTCCTTTGACCAAGGCGACGAGGCAACACGCCTTGAATCCGCTGTTGAAAAGGTTCTGGCCGACGGTGTTCGCACTGCAGACTTGATGGGTCCAGAAGACGGCACACCAGTGTCTACCACTGAAATGGGTGATGCGATTTTGGCAGCGCTTGACGCGAGCCTCTAAGCTAAAACTATTTTTATTATTTCTCGGCCCGGTGGTTCAACAGAACCACCGGGCCGTTTGCGTTTTGTGGCAGGAACCACCGATAGACCACTTACGCAATACCGACAGGATACCGACGTAATACCGACGTCGACATTCACCCAAAGAATCTGATTTTTTGAACCCAAGGGCTGATTGCGGCACCCAATAAAACATTCATCGGCTCTCGTTTTCCGAGATAAAACCTGCAGCTTTTAAGTTATAATTTTACAAATTTTCATCGATCACTGTTGTAACTCTCCAAACTACAAGCCATAACCGACACTTCTTCGGGGCAAAGCGTCACCACAAACTGAGTGACCCAAAAAAATAAACTTTTTGCTATAATTTCGCGCAATAGTTTGCCTATGCTGTGGCCTATGAAGCACACCCTCGAAGGTGCGCCGCTAAAAAATATCAATGGGAGATTACCATGAAATTCAAACTACTCGGCGCTTTAGCCGTTGTGTCCACTATTGTAGTGGGAACAATTGCCATCATGTCACCTGACATGTTGCGCAAAACAGCAACCTCAGATTGCGGCACAGTATCCATCACAGAAATGGACTGGGCGTCATCGGCTGTTGTAACCGCTGTTTCAAAATTCCTTATGGAACAGGGCTACGGCTGTGAAGTACAAGTTGTACCATCCTCAACTGTTCCAGCTTTGACATCTTTGGCTGAGACTGGCGAGCCAGATTTATTGACTGAAGTTTGGGCAAACTCAACACCTGCATACGAAGGCCTACTGGCTGAAGGCAAACTTGTTGAGCTTACAAGCGTTCTTTCTGACGGTGGTGTAGAAGCTTGGTGGATCCCAGCGTATTTGGCTGAATCCAACCCAGAGCTCACAACATGGGAAGGCATCATGGCTAACCCTGCTGCAGTTGGCGGCAAGTTCAACGACTGCCCATCTGGCTGGGCGTGTGACATCATCAACAACAACAACCTGATTGCTTTGAAAGCAGAAGAAGGTGGCCTAGAACGCTTCCAGCACGGTTCTGGTGAAACTCTTCAGACTTCCATCGCGGCTGCATACGCAGACAAAGCACCATGGTTCGGCTATTACTGGGCACCAACAGCTGTCTTGGGCAAATACCCAATGGTTGCTGTGACTGTTGGCGAATACAATGCTGAAGCACACACATGTAACGGCTCTGTAGATTGTGCGGACCCATCTTTCTCTGCGTACCCAGCAGCTAAAGTTGTAACTGCAGCGTCTCAAGCATTCGTTGAGCGTGAGCCAGCAATCGCTGAGTTGATGAAGAACGTAACCTTCACAAATGCTCAGATGGGCGAAGTTCTTGCATGGCGTCTAGACAACAATGCTTCTTACGACGAAGCGGCTGTTTACTTCTTGACCAACAACAAAGAACTTTGGGCTAACTGGTTGAACGACGAAGCCAAAGGCAAATTGGCTGCTTTACTTAAATAAACAATAATACGAGCCCGCAGCCTGAAACATGGCTGCGGGCCTTTCTTTTTGGGGGGGGACGCAAATGGCGACCTACGATTGGTTTTTTAATGCGCTTGGACTGCGCGACTGGTGCGATGCCAGTACGTCCGAAGCACCAATGTCTATGGCTGACTTACTCGCCGAGACAGGCAATGCGGTCGAAGAACCGTTCTATGCAATTCCGTTCCCGTCATTGGACGCGTTGAACGAAGCGTGTGGTCAAATCACACAGACCCGCGATGTTGTAAAAGGTTTGGAAGAAGGCTTTTTGGCCATCCGTCCTGCTTTGCGCACCATTCTTGATCCTATTACGCAGCCACTGTCATGGATGTTGGACGGTACATTGTACCTGTTCACCCAAGCCCCTTGGTTCCTGATTATGGCGATGCTTTTGCTCGTCACATGGTATGCGACACGTTCCGTTTCAGTGATGCTGTTCAACGCATTTTGCCTAAGCTTCTTTGCGTTCGTTGATCACTTTGAGCCAGCGATGGAGACCCTCGCCGTTATCTTAGTTTGTATGGTGATATCGGCCATATTCGGCATCCCTATCGGCATCGCGATGTCGAAATCAAACAGGCTTCAGCGCATGGTTATTCCTGTTTTGGACTTGCTTCAAACCTTACCGACCTTCGTTTATTTGATCCCTCTCATCTTCTTGTTCCCGATCGGTGAATCACGACTCTATGGAATCGCGATTACGCTTTACGCCATTGTGCCAATCATCCGTTTGACAGACCTAGGCATCCGCCTTGTCGACCAAGATGTGATTGAAGCGGGCAATGCCTTCGGGATGAATGCCCGTCAGAAATTGTCAAAAGTCGAACTACCACTGGCGCTACCGAATATCATGGCAGGTTTGAACCAAACCATCATGATGAGTTTGGCGATGGTTGTGATCGCATCCATGGTCACAGCACCTGGTCTAGGCGTTCTTGTCCTTCGTGGCATTCGTAACTTGGAGCTGGGTGTCGGTCTTATGGCTGGTATCTGTATCGTTCTGCTTGCTGTTATGTTGGACCGCACATCAAAAGCTGCCTTGTCACGAATTGACCGTGCCAAAAGCAAAACATCGTAAGGGGCCAGCACATGCTAGAGAATACACCTAAAGTTAAACTGCGCGGGCTGTTCAAAATATTTGGTGCTGATGACAAATCAGTTTTGCCACATGTCCAAGACGGCATGGGCAAGGAAGAATTGCTTGAAAAGCATAAACACGTTCTTGGCCTTCAGGCGATCGATGTGGATATGCAAGCTGGTGAAATCACTGTTGTGATGGGCCTTTCTGGCTCAGGGAAATCTACCCTCATTCGTCACCTGAACCGTCTGATTGAGCCCACTGCTGGTGAGATCGTTGTAGATGGTGAAGACGTTACACAACTGTCCCAAGCCGATCTTCGTACCTTACGCCAAGAGAAGATGTCGATGGTATTCCAGAAGTTCGCGCTTTTACCACACCGTACAGTTCAGCAGAACGCAGCAATGTCGCTGGAAGTGCGTGGAATGGACAAAGAAACCCAAGACACTGAGGCCCGCAAATGGCTAGAGCGTGTTGGGTTAGGTGGTTATGAAGACCACTATCCATCACAACTGTCAGGCGGAATGCAGCAACGTGTGGGCATCGCCCGTGCGCTGACCGCAAACACAGACATCATGTTGATGGATGAGGCATTTTCTGCCCTCGATCCTTTGATCCGCACAGACATGCAAGACTTGTTGCTTGAGCTACAGCTCGAGCTGAAGAAAACGATCATCTTCATTACGCACGACTTGGACGAAGCGTTGAAATTGGCGGACCATCTCGTGATCCTCAAAGACGGTGCTGTTGTTCAACAGGGCGAGCCGCAAGGTATTTTGCTGAACCCAGCAGATCCGTACATCGAGGACTTTGTAAGCGATATTAACCGCGCTCGCGTTCTACGCATTCGTTCCATTACGAACCCGTTGAAGAGTAAGAAGTTTGCTGGCGACGTTGAGGCCGATGACAACCTTGAATCTTTGATTGCACTGTCAGAGGGCGATACCGCATTGACCTACCGCGTAATGAGCGACGGCGAGCCAATCGGCGAGTTGAACATGCGGGATCTGGTCAAAGCACTGGTTCCACGCATCTCAAGCACTCAAGCGGCTTAGTACATCTAGCAGAGCGGGCTTTGGTTCGCTCTGCACCACTTATCTCTATTTTTGTCCGTTGAAGACAAACAGCGTTTCGCCATTGATTTGATAGTTATTGATCAACGCAGCCGACTTGTCGCTGAGCAACCATTCCTCCAATTTCATCGCCATCTCATACTGCACAGTCGGATGCTTTGCCGGATTGACCGGTAAATATGCGTACTGGTTGAACAGCACTGGATCGCCTGAAAACAGCAGTGCCAAATCGCCCTTGTTCTTGAAGTTTAGCCAGCTCGCCCGATCCGACAGGATGTAGGCATTGAGGGCAGACGCGGTGTTTAAGGCGGCTCCCATCCCTGCCCCGACGTCGTTGTACCAAGAGCCAAATGTAGCTGGCGCTCGTTCAGCGATCTGCCATACTTTCAATTCCGTTTTGTGCGTTCCACTGTCATCACCACGACTGACATATGTAGCCTGAGCATCCGCTATTTTTTGCAGGCTTTCGGCCGCGCCGCTTGTTGCGCCAATCTGAGCCTTGTCCGATTTAGGACCAATCAGCACAAAATCATTGAACATGATTTCGCGGCGGTGCGTGCCGAATCCATCCGATACAAATGCCTCTTCAGAGGCGCGCGAATGAACAAGAATGGCGTCAACATCCCCCGCTTCGCCCAATCGCAATGCTTGGCCCGTGCCTACGACGAGCAACTGTACATCTAATCCCAAGTCGGCTTCGGCCACAGGAAGCAGGACATCAGCCAATCCAGAATTTTCAAAGGACGTTGTTACCGCAAGTTTCAGGATATCCGCCTGCGCTAAATTGGCTGAGAACAGTAAGCTTGCAAAAATAAGGGAGCGGTTCACTCGAGGATATCTCCTTTTAAGAACGCCTGAAGCTCAGGTGTTTGGGGGGTACTAAACACATCGGGTGCCAAACCTTTTTCAGCGATGTGCCCTGACTTCATAAAAATAATGTCAGCGGCAAGGCGTCGTGCCTGTCCCATATCATGGGTGGACATTATAATGCGGGTCCCAGCCTTTGCAGTTTCGAGCAAAAGCGTTTCAATTTCACGAGTCGATTGGCCGTCTAGATTTGAACATGGTTCATCCAAAAACAATACTTCGGGATTGCGGATCAAAGCCCGAGCGATCGCTAACTTTTGACGCTCTCCACCAGACAAACGCGTCGCTGACCGATTTGCAACTTTCCCGAGGCCAATCTGTTCAATCCAATACTCTACAGCGGAATTGATTTCTGGTTTCGCGCGCTTGATCACCCGCAGCGGGTAACTAAGATTTTCAGCAACCGTACGGCGCAAGACGACAGGGGACTGAAATACATAAGCGTGGTTTGCGTGATCAGGTTCGGCCCATTCAGCGGTGCCCTCAGAAATGCGTTCAATCCCATGCATCACACGCAGTAGCGTCGTTTTTCCAGACCCATTCGGGCCAATCACCATTGTAGGGCCGCCTTGATCAATCACCAGATCGATTGGACCAAGAACAGTCTTACCACGGCGTCGAACACTTAATTTTGAGAGGGTCAAAGGAAACATATTACTCACCACCTGCCCTCCCTCTCTGTACGTGACAACCAGTGGATTGAGATATTAACAAAAAGCGCGAGACCAATAAGAACAAAACCAAGGCCCAATGCTAAGGCAAAATCACCCTTTCCCGTTTCCAGCGCAATCGCTGTCGTCAGAACACGCGTGGCATGTTCGATGTTGCCTCCTACGATCATGATCGCACCGACCTCACCAATTGCGCGACCAAACCCGGCAAGTCCCGCAGTCAAAAGGTTGCGTCTTCCATCCCAAATCATTGTTTTGATCCGCTGCCATTTACTGGTGTTAAGCGAAATAAGTAGGTCATGATATTCCGCCCAAAGTTCGCGCATCGCTTGGTGCGAAATAGAAGCGATAATCGGTGTAATAATTACAATCTGGACAATGATCATGGCCCATGGCGTGAACAATAAACCGAAGGCACCAAAGGGGCCTGAGCGGGACAAAAGAATGTAGAAGATCAAACCAACAACGACTGGCGGCAATCCCATCAACGCATTCATTATTGAAATAACAAGCCGTCGGTACTTGAACCGTTGCACCGCAAGGAAAGCGCCAAAAGGCATTGCAACCACTGAAGCGATGATCACTGCCGTCAAACTGACCTGTAGTGATCGCAGGCTGATTTCCCAAAGTTCGGCGTCAAACACCACAATCAGACGCAGCGCGGCAAGTAATCCTTGGGTTATGTCATTCATCTAGGTCAGCACCTGCCGAGGGGATTTGCCCATAGGATATAGGGTTCTTAGACACAAGAACAGGCGCGGAATGATCCACGCCTGTTCGATAATTAAATTGTCGTTGGGCTTATTGCCAATCAGCGATCGCAAAAATCTTTTGTGCAACAGGCAGGTTTTTGGCCACAGCGCTTAGATCAACATCATCCGCTTTAAATAGACCCAGTTTCGCAACCGAGTCGCTAAGTCCAACACCGGCTACCGCTGGGTATTCATCGTTACCAGCGGAGAAGTATTTTTGAGCCTGATCTGACGCCAAGTACTCAAGGAACTTGACCGCGTTCTCACGGTTCGGTGCATTCTTGGCCACACCTGCACCAGACAGGTTCATGTGCGCGCCTTCAGCTTCTTGTGAGGGAAACACCCAGCCGATCATATCAATGTCAGCCGTCACACCTTTTACATCGCGGCGCAGTGCGCGGGCGAAATAGTAAGTGTTAGAGATCGAGACCTCACATTCACCGGACACCAAACCACGCAACTGGTCCGTATCACCGCCTTGGGGTTTACGCGCAAAGTTCGCGACGAACCCTTTAGCCCACTCAGTTGCAGCTTCTTCACCGTGATTTTCGATCACAGCAGACAACAGCGTTTGCGAATACACGTTTGTTGAAGAACGATGGCACACCATACCCTCGTATCCTGGATCAGCTAGATCAAGGTAAGATGCTGGCGGGTTGGTCACATCGTTTTTATCAAAGAAGATAATCCTTGCACGCTGTGAGAAACCAAACCATTGGTTGTCTGAATCTTGTAGCTTGCTTGGAATACGCGCCTCTAAGACCGCGCTGTCGGTCGATTGTAAAACACCAGCGTCTTTTGCACGCTCAAGGCGAGAAGTATCCACCGTGATCAAAACATCGGCTGGAGAATTCAATCCTTCGGCCTTCATCCGAGCGATCAGCTCATCCGCTTTACCCTCGATACGGTTGACGGTGATGCCTGTCTGCTCAGTGAACTCAGAATAAAGACGTTCGTCTGTGTCGTAATGACGTGAGGAATACAGATTAACTTCACCCTCAGCAAAAGCGGCTGAGCAACTGGACGCGACCAAGGCTGTGACAAGTACTGGTAGTTTCAATTTCATGGACATGACGTCCTCCAAGATTAACTTACAGTTTTAGTCAACTAACGAATTTTGGGAGTATTGCAAGGTTCTTTACTAAAATAGTCAGAATTAACTTTATTACTCCAACCGCCCCCTGAAGGTACCCACCGAAATTTTGGATATCTCAAGTTTGTTACGTACTGCATTGGCCATCTGAACTGCAGTGGCCCCGTCCCCATGCAAGCAAATCGTATCTATCGGTGTCGGGATGTGTTTGCCACTTTCAGTAATGATAGCTTGGGCTTGCACCATCTCAACCATGCGTCTTCCGGCCATTTCCGCATCATGGATCACCGCCCCCGGCTTACTTCGGTCAACAAGTGTCGCGTCGTCGTTATAGGCGCGGTCGGCAAAAATCTCGCAGGCATATGCGCAACTCAGCGACTTTACCGCCTTCACTTGTTCTGTAGCCGCCAAAACCATAATTATTAAATCGGGATCGACTGACAACGCTGCCTCATACAGCGCGGACGCCATTGATTCGTCTTCACACGTCATGTTTGACATCGCGCCATGTAACTTCAAATGACGGACCTTTGTACCGAGCGCACGCGCCATTCCAAGCGATGCCCCCACCTGAACCCGAATTGAATTTTGCAGCGAAGCAATAGGAACATGCATTCTGCGTCGCCCAAAACCCTGCAGATCAGAAAAGCCTGGGTGCGTACCGATCCCAACATCATTGTCACGCGCAAGCGCCATAGTTGCGGCCATCACGTCTGGATCGCCAGCATGGGCACCACAAGCGATGTTGGCTGATGTTACTATATTGAGCAATGCCGCATCGTCACCCATTTTCCACGGACCAAAGCTCTCGCCCATATCAGCGTTTAAATCGACTCGGGTCATTTAGTTTCATCCTTAATCTAATGGAGCGTCTGTTGCAGAAATTGCGCCGCTGATCAGTTGATAGCTTAGCAGGTGTTGGATTGAACTCACATCTCTGACCAAAGGCTTTACAGACTTTCTCAGTCCGCTAAGGACAGCATTTGCGCGCGCCTGTACTGCGGAGCCTTCTTCAAGCGTCAGTAATTCAAATCTAAGGAGACTACCGACCGGTGCTTGTGCAACCTTATTCAGATCACACGGCAGGATCGTCCCTATTCGCGGATAGCCCCCAGTCGTTTGACATTCATGCATTAGGACAAAAGGTGTTCCGTCTCCAGTGATCTGGATATCACCAGCGATAGTCACTTCTGAAACGATATTCAATTGCCCGCCTGATTGGAAACTTTCACCCACAAAGTCCATGCGGATACCCTGGCGATTGCCGCGCGGGTCACGGCGAAACTTTGTCTTAGTGAACCGCGTCATCGTTGCATCGTCAAACTTATTACTTTGCATACTGCGTACGAAACGTATCTTTCCACCGTCCAAACGTTGCTCTGGAACCAAGTGGCAACCAGCATCTTTGCCTTTGTCCTCACCAATCGGCAACTGGTCTCCTGCTTGTATCAAGCGACCAAGCCCCGCAGACAGGTGACAGCCTCGCGTTCCCAGATAGGAAGGCGTGTTAAAACCACCCCCGACATGGAGATAGCCAAAGTTTCCCTGCCTCATGGCACCAATTTTCAAAATACTTCCTGCTGAAACACTGTGGCTGGCATTCCACTGCACAGAAACTCCATCAATCGAAGCATCCATGACAGCACCCGTCAACGCGATTCGTATTTTCGTAGAAGCCTCAAATACTCCACCCATTCCTGCCATTTCTAAGACGGCGCTAGATGGTGCCTGTCTCAGCAATGCAGCCCCTTCATGTAATGCAGTTGGATCAGATGCCCCTCCACGGGTTAGCCCCACTGACATAAAACCAGGGCGACCCAAATCTTGGATTGCGGCCGCTGGCCCAATGCTGCGGACAATCAAATGATCGCTCATCCCAACACCTCGGTTTGCGCGCCACCATTACCTGAATGATCCACACTTTCGATCTGCACGAATTCCGCTTCGCTCACTGGATCAAAGATCATTTCATCACCCGCCGAAAGAGGGAATGGATGCGCTGAATTGGGTCTAAAAGATAAAAAACCTGTGGCACCAACATGCCTCCAGCCCGTTGGCGTGTCATATGGAAAAAGGCAGAATTGACGAACGGCTGTGACCAAAGACCCAGCAGGAACATTCGGGGTGATGTTCGTTTGTCTGGGCAGGTTCCAATGCTCGGGCAGTGTTCCTAGATACGGCTGGCCCGGTGCAAATCCGATGGTTAGAACCCGCATCCTTGTTGTCGACAAGTCTGTGATGGCCTGCTCAACTGTCCGCCCCGCCATTTCCGCAGCCTCAGCCAATTGTGGGGCGCGTCCGGTCCCAAACAGCGTCGGCACGCGCCACAAAGTGCGACCAGTCGGAAGCAGTGCAGATAGCCAATCCTTGCTGTCCACCAATTCCTGCAACCGTTCTATAATTGGTTCCGACTTATGAACGGACAAATCGATCCGTAGGAAGGTTGAGACAAGGGTTGAGTTACTTTCCTCTATCTCGCCCCATTCCATCTCGCCCACCGCTGCACTAAATGCAATTGCTGCACGATTGGCAGGCTCAGACAAAGCACCCGAAAATGTAACAATGATCCCAGCCAAACCAACGGTTTTGATCTGAGGCCATGTTTCTTGTAACTCCAAGTTCTCAGTCATCGGGCCTCTTTGTTTCATTGCTCTCATTTTAGCCTAAGTTGCAGCGCACCCAGCCGCAAGTAACCCTTGGCCTCGCGCAGGCATCCAGTCTAAAAATAAGCGATACAAAAGGAACCCGTATGGCCAACCCACTCTTTGACAAACTGTTCGCACCCCATGTTGGATCAACAGCCACCTTCCTAGTTTTACCAGATGGTGCCCGGGTGAGTTACGGCGATTTTTTGGATCAAACGGCGCAATTCGCCAATTTAATAAAATCTATTGGCCTTGAAGAGGGCGATCGACTTGCTGTCCAAATCGAAAAGTCACCTGCAGCACTCGCTGTCTATGCTGCTTGCGCAATGACCGGCATTGTTTTCTTGCCATTGAATACTGCATATGCCCCAGCTGAAGTTTCGTATTTCTTGTCGGATAGCGGAGCCCGCCTGTTTATATGTGATCCTCAGAACCTTGCGTCGCTGGAAACCATCGCGCAAAACGCAGATGCCAAAATCCTAACGTTAGGGTCAAAAGGTGACGGCAGTTTTTTCGATGCAGCCAAGACAAAAGCAAAAACATGTGACGTCGCGCAGCGCAGCTCAAATGACCTTGCAGCGCTCCTGTATACTTCGGGAACAACAGGGCGTTCTAAAGGGGCAATGTTGAGCCAAGGCAACCTACTCTCCAATGCAGAAACCTTGACCGAACTTTGGCAGTTTTCAGCGCAAGACATCTTACTTCATGCCTTGCCAATCTTTCATACCCACGGCTTGTTTGTCGCCACCAATGTGACGCTGTCAGCAGGCGGTGCGATGATGTTTCTGCCAAAATTTGATGTTGAAAAAGCGATCACCGTTATGAGCGAGTGCACAACGATGATGGGCGTACCGACATTTTATACTCGATTGCTGGATCAACGAGAATTTGACGCTAACCTAACAAAACATATGAGATTGTTCATTTCAGGATCAGCCCCAATGCTTTCAGAAACCCACGTGCTGTTTGAAGAGCGGACCAGTCACAAAGTGTTAGAACGATACGGCATGACTGAAACGAACATGAGCACGTCCAATCCGTTTGTCGGGGAACGTCGCGCAGGCAGTGTTGGGTTCCCTTTGCCCAGCGTTACGCTGAAGATAGTAGACCCTGATACAAGCGAACCCGTGCAAAAAGGTGACATCGGAGTGATCGAAGTACGGGGCCCAAATGTATTCCACGGATACTGGAACATGCCGGAAAAAACCGCGGAAGAATTGCGACCCAATGGGTTTTTTATCACCGGTGATTTGGCTCGTATGGATGAAGACGGCTACGTCACCATCGTTGGCCGTGGCAAAGATCTAATCATTTCGGGTGGATTCAACATTTATCCCAAAGAGCTTGAAATGATCTTGGACGATCAGGTGGGCGTATTAGAAAGCGCCGTAATTGCAGTACCACACGCAGACATGGGGGAGGCTGCATTGGCCATATTGGTCCGCAAGGAAAGCGGGCCTGATATTGACCAAATCAAAGCCGTGATGAAGCGCGACGTTGCACGTTTCAAACACCCTCGTGACTATATCGTTGTCGATGAATTGCCCCGAAACACAATGGGAAAAGTGCAGAAAAATGTTATGCGCGAAACCTACGGATCATGGTTCAGTTCAAACACCACCTAGTCTAAGCCACCCATCCTCAAAGGTAACTTTTGAGACACCAGCAAGGTCTATCAGGCGATGCAATTCCGCCTCAAACGCGTTTGCGCGCGCGGGCGTCCACTTCACACCCTTCTCTGGCCACAGTGCTTTTACATGCAAGCAATCTTTATCCCTAAATGCCTTCATATCAACACGTGCTACCAAGCGATCTCGTTCAAGCAATGGGAAAACGTAATAGCCGTATTTCCGTTTTGCCTCTGGCACGAACATCTCAACGGTATACTGAAATCCAAAAAGGCGTGTCGCGCGCTTGCGCAGGGCAGGATCAAAAGGACTAAGAACACGTAATCGACTTGTTGGTTCAGCATCCAGCCCTGCATCGTCTGGCAACGTGGGGCACGCGAATGCTGGCTTCATCGAACCATCTGCACTCTCGACTTGGACCTGAATGAGGTCACCACGTGCCAATGCAGCGATGCACCATGCCTTAGCTTCGGCGGTAGTAACATGCGCCCAGAATGCCGCGATTTCTGTGTGTGTCGCAAACCCCAAACGATCCATAGCACCGTTACAACACCAATCAATTGTAGCCTCTACATCAAGAGCGTTAGTGGCATCACTCAACGACTTCTCTAACACCCGTTCGGTTAAATCGTAACGTTTATTGAAGCCGTCACGACCAACAACAGACAAAGCTCCAGTACGCCAAAGGTATTCCAATGCAGTCTTTGAAGGATGCCAGTCCCACCAGCCACCAGATCCGCGTTTTTCATCTTTGCCTACATCCGAGGAACTTAGTGGACCTTGTTCGCGGATCTGATCCAAAACAACTTGCAACTGAGCTTCAAACCCATCGCGTCGCCAATTCTTCCACTGCTTTTGCAATTTGATAGCATCGCGCTCACGGCGCAATTGCCAATAGGGGTAAAATTCCATCGGAATGACAGCCGCGTCATGCGTCCAATGCTCAAACAACCCGCGATCTTGCTCCTATAACGTTTTCAATACGGTTGGCATGTAGCGGGCTTTGCGCGTGAACAGTATTAGATCATGCGCACGTGCAACCGTGTTGATACTACTAAGTTGAACAAAGCCAAGGCCCCGAATAACCTCAAGCATTTCGTCTGGACCGGCATCGCCTTGCGGAGTGTCAGTCAACAAATGACGGTTCATAAAAACTCGGCGTGCTACACGATTGTTAAGTGTGAACTCAGTCACACCAAATCAAACCCTGCGATCACGGCGCAGCGTATCACCATAGCTGATTGTCGGGGACATTGTTCGAAGTACCGGTTCGTCATCTGTGTCTTCTGCATTTCGATCCAAGATAATTTGAGCCGCAGCACGACCGATCTCAAGGCGGCAGGCGTCCATAGTTGCCAATTTACGTGGCAATCCTTGCAACAACTCAACGTCATTGAACCCCGCAAGACCAATTTGCCCCGGCACATCAATACCTTGATCCAAAAGGTAAAGCAGTCCACCCGCACCAATCATATCGTTTGAGAAATACAAGAAATCCAAATCGGGATTGCGCTCCAACATCGACTCGGTCATTTCCCGACCCTTCGCCAAAGCAGAACCGCCAGAATAAAAATCTTGGTCTCTGATTTCGATACCAGCTTTGGCGAGACCTTCAGTAAAGCCTTCGAAACGTTTGCGCGCACGGTGATCAAGCGGCATTTTTGTTCCCATGAAACCAATATTTCTATAGCCTTGCTTTTGAATCGCTTGTGCCATTTCAAGCCCCGCGCGGCGGTGCGAAATGCCAACCATTGAATCGATCGGTAAGCCATCAGCATCCATAACTTCAACAATTGGAATACCAGAATTGCGCATCATAGCGCGCGCAGCGTCCGAGTGCTCAAGCCCCGCCAAAATCACGCCCGATGGACGCCATGATAGCATTTCGTATAAAACACGTTCTTCTTTTTCGGGCATATAGTCGGTTACCCCGACAACAGGCTGCAAAGGCGTATTCTCAAACACCTGATTAATGCCTGTCAAAACTTCGGGAAAAACCATGTTCGAAAGTGACGGGATTATAACGGCGACCAAGTTCACCCGTTGAGATGCTAACGATCCTGCAATTTGGTTCGGGACGTAACCCAACTCTTTCGCTGCTGCTAAGACACGCTTTCGCGTAACCTCGCTTACATCACCACGTTTGCGCAACACACGGCTTACGGTCATTTCGGAAACGCCCGATGCCTCAGAGACATCGCGCAGAGTGAGGGGACGCTTATTACGAGGGGTCACAGCATATTCCTGAAATTGTTAGAGCATTGTTAACGCACCAAGCCCACAAGTATCAAGTTCGCTGAAAACAACATGACATTGTTCGAGTCAGCGATTAGTCAAAACCCAAGGCTCCGTGGCTCAACTGGATAGAGCAGCCCCCACTCAAGGGGCAGGTTACTTTTCCATTATCGATTATAATAATTTAAAAACAAGAAGTTACGACTCTTTAATCTTGATGACTTCTGATTAGGTGTAGTGATTTAGGGAGTATTTGTGTAGTGGTTTTTCCTTCTTAGGTATGGCTTGTTCCGCAACTACGTATTTTTCTAGTACTAGATGGACTTAGTTAAACGTCGAATCTCTAAACGCCTGCATAGTGGTAAGTATCACTCCTTTAAGGTTGCAACTAAGATGAGTGATACGAATATTTGAGTAGAAAAATTCTAGTATTACTCTTCTTATTCTTACTCGCCTTATGCATACATAGGTATATTATGGGCTTTAAATAGAGTTATAACTTTACGAGTAATCACCGCCCCACAGGCGGTGCTCCACACTCTGAGTTAAACAGAAGTCTATACTGAACAAGAGTTAACTCCTTGAGCAGTTATAACTAGGTTACTATCACTATTTAAGGGATGCCCGCCTCAAAGACGGGCTGCCACTTAGAAGTACAACACTACCCCCTTGTATTGATCATCACATTATATGCTTTGCATATAGTAAGCTACCGTTTTCCGTGACTATCCTGCATTGAACTTACCCTGTGTAGCAGAAGCCATTGCGTCTTATACCAACAGGCGTTTGGTACAGACATAGAAGGGCTAACCAGGCCATATAAGCGTGGTGTCGCAGCTATTGGCGATATTGGTCAGTGTAGGGTGCCTAGCCAGAATGAACCTCCTGAGGCAACAACCTTTGCTTAAGCGAAGGTTATAGTGAGATATTACCGAGTAAGGAGTCCCTAGCTACAAAACTCAGGAATTACGGCACTATAATCGCCACAGTAATCAGGGCTAGCGAACCAGACGTCTGTTGCTCCAACCGAAAAATGCACCGCAACCCAAGTATTTCTTAGCTTCCGATATAGAACAGATACAGACGTACCGTCCATGTAATCAGGTTCAATCTCTCCTCGCAAAAAACCAGGCGTGGAATAAAGCTCAATTATGCCTCCACCTGGCCGCTGTGGGGCTAACGATGCATATGCCACATTTCCAGAGACTCTAAGTTGATCAATGACAAACTCGACTGGAGCGCCAAGTTCCCATTCGATATGTGGTCGAATAGCATCCATCAGTTCCGATCTATCAGCGGTGCCTCGTGATGGCTCTTCCCAAGCGTAAGAAGCAGAAGCGAACACACTTAACAATCCAACACCAAAAATATTACCAATCAAAGCCTTAAGCATTTTATCTCTCCTCATATCTGATCCAAAACAATACAACATAAGATCAATCTGGCAAATCGTTCTTTTTGTCTTCGATAAAACCTGCTGACAGAGGGGCTGATTCACTTCGTGTAGGGTGAGTGCCGATGGCTTCTCTAGCAAGGATCAAGTGCTGTAAGTACACACCTTTACAACAGCTTATACGTAGTATTCCCGTTCACGCCAAAGCTCTTGCATACAATTCTCTGGCGGACATTATGGATGATTTTTTGGCTGGCGGAATGCTGATCTCAACCTAGCTGGAGCTGACCTTAATGGGGCTTATCTGAGTGGAGCCTTCATGACTGACTCAATCCTCTGCAACACGACCATGCCAAACGGTTCAGTCATCTACAGCGGCCACTAAGTGATAAGGCATAATGTTTAGTTTTTGCTCTAGCTAGTCTCCACCTCTAAAACCCTGTGCGTGTATCTCTGCATATATACAAGCAGTACACCACCTAATTAAATCTCATAGTGATCCAACATCAAAGCTTTGACGTATCTGTTATGTATTCTCATTCCCTAAGAGTACCACTTGTGGCTGGGCCTTTATGGCCTGGCCCTTTTTTGTTCAGTATCTGAACACTTAAAGCCGTTGCATTAATCGCATAGGCGCAGATCTTAATGATACTGTTGTTACTGAGCAGGTCACAGAAGTTTATCTTTCCTCCATGACATCCTCATGTTGGCAAACTTGATCTTACCATCCCAAAGAAGAGTGTGATCTGCTCGTTTTTTTGCATCAAGTGTGGAGCCTGTAAACATCATACTCTTCTAGAGGTATTAAACCTGGTAGCTGTTGACGGCATTGCACTTAAGCGCTGTAACACTGTGTACCTTGATTAGAAGGTATTAAGGATATCATAACTATACAGACATAAGGAGAAAGCTATGAAGACGATTACAGCATCTCTGTTTACTCTGTTACTGGCCCTCATAAATGGTGGCGCTATGGCTGATAACATAATTAAAACAGGTCAATGGTCTTATTTCGCAGATACCGTAATGGGAGGGGTTTCCGAGGGAACCGCAAAGTTTGAAGATCAAGGATTAGACCAAGTCATACAGTTGATCGGTGAAGTTTCTACAGCTAATAATGGTGGTTTCATTCAAGTTAGGTCACCAGTACTGTGGGAGGCGGCTAAGGGGAAAACGGGCATAAAATTGACGATTAAAGGTAACGGCGATCAGTATTATCTGCACATCAGGACTGCCAACACTCGCCTACCTTGGCACTATTATCAGCAAAGTTTTCAAACGAACGGATCATGGCGTGAGATAAGGCTTCCGTTTGATGCTTTTGTAAAGTCGTCATCGCTCATGAAAGCCAAGCTAAACCAGAGCAAGATCAAAAATATCGGTATTGTTGCATACGGTAAGGATTACTCTGCTGATGTATCTGTGCAGGGTTTGGAGTTTTACTGATTGGACAACACCCTGCACCCTGCCAATGCTCATAAGCAACGATGCCCTAGATGTCAGTCCCTACTGAACACAGTTGTGTTTCACGGCCATGAGCAGTGTCAGGTGTGTAAGTCGAACATCTTTGAGTGCTGCTCAGGGGATACCTGCGAGACAGATCATAACTTAGCTGTTAATCATTAATGTGGTGCTTATTTAGTCCTGATCCAAGCCAATCCTTTAGGATTAGATTTTGACTGTATAACCAAAACTTTTTCGCCTATTAAAAATAATTTTTGGCACTCATTGGGAGCAGTAATTTCTCCAATTTTCGCATCTCGGCAAAAGCCCTTTTTTTTATCGAAGGTCCAATTTCCTTTGATTTTTCCAGTAATTTTGCCTTCGACTTTTCCAGTAAGTTTACCATTGTTCGCAAATTTAATCTCAGATTTATTCCAACTGCTTTGCCAAGTGTGTCCTTTGACCAGTTCATTAAAAGAATCTAAGTTTACCTTCTCCATTTTGATGGACGCTGCGTAGGCGGGTGCACAAGATAACCCAAGGCAGAGACAAACTATTCTAATAATCATGTGGACTTGTCCTCCTAATTAAATTTTATTTGAGTTCTAGGGTAAATCGTGTGATTTTTATTTCAACCAAAAATTTAATCTCTCTTCGAAAAAACTCCTCGGTGTCAGTCCCTACTGAACACAGTTGTCGTTAACGGTCATGAACAGTGTGTAGTGTGTAAGTCTAATATCTTCGAGTGCTGCTCCAGTGATACCTGTGAGACAGATCACAACTTAGCTGTTGGGTATAAACGAGGTTAAACAACCAATGAAAGATACCGTCTATTATCTCCCTGGTATGGGTGGACGCCATGCCAATGTTTGATAAGCTTGGGTTGAGACTTTGATATGAGGCGGAACATAATGAAACCCAACAACAACTTTGACTTTAATGTTGAGAAACTGGCTCTTGTTGAGGAACTGGCTCTTGTTGAGGACGCCATGCGATATCGCTTGCGACGACTGACCTCTCGCAGAGCAACTGTTGTGAAAGAAAGCAGCAAGGTTAAGATTGATGCTGAAGTAACGCAGATTTCTTCACTGCTCGGTAAAATACATAACCAGAAAGTATTTTACTCGCCTAAGGCTGGGTTTGTCGGAGGCGGCTAAAAGATTTGTCACGTTAACGGTGAAAAACTTACAAGTTCGCATGAACAGTTAGTCTCCCTCTCCACGAACCCGTGCGTGTAGTTCTGCATATACATACTACCCACGCACCCCCACTGGCCCATACCCGCCCCACCTTCAGGTAAGTCGCTTCAGTATCCACAGCCGCTTAATCCATTCAATCTGACCTGGCTGTACACTTGGCTAATCATTTGTAGCTGGCCCCTTTAGTCGTGCCTTTGCTCTTAGTATTTGATGGTACCATTAGAGCATGCTCTAGCGGTCTTAGGTCAAATGGTACCAATAGAATTGACTATAGGTAGATATGGTACTATTTACCCCATAGTCTAAGAGTCTATTGGGAGTATTTCTATGATTATCGGTCTTGCGAGGACATCAACACTTGAGCAGGTGGCTGGTCTAGAAGCGCAAATACGTGACCTAGAAGCTTACGGCTGTGAACGCATCTTCAAGGAGCAAGTCTCATCCGTAGCTGAACGTGAGCAATTAGAGGCTGCACTCAATACGCTGCGTGAAGGCGACAAACTTGTTGCTACTAAGTTGGACAGACTGGCTAGGTCAGTACAACACCTTGGTCAGATCATTGAGCGCATTAACTCAGCGGGTGCATCTCTGGTGATCTTGGACATGGGCGGTACTGCTGTTGATACTAGCAACCCTACAGGCAAGTTGATCCTAAACGTCATGTCTTCCGTAGCACAGTTTGAACGTGAGATAATGCTAGAACGTCAGCGAGAAGGTATCGCTAAGGCTAAAGCTGAGGGAAAATACAAAGGGCGCAAGCCTACTGCACGAGCAAAGACTGACATGGTTAAGCTGGCTCTGGATCAGGGTGTGAGTAAGGCTCAGATATGCCGAGACTTAGAGATAAGTAAAACTAGCCTGTACCGCATTATTGGAGAGGTTACACAATGAAGCGGTTCTTACTTGGCATGTGTATTATCTTACTTTTGATCATAGCTAGTTTTAGCGGAGATATAATGCGTGAAGCGGGTATGGGGGAGGCACTAATTAAGTACATCTTTTTAGGATCATTTGCTGTGCTGGCGTATTACGTAGTCAAACAAAAAGAACAGATTATCAAGCTGCAGCAGGATGTGGAAAACTCACGTAGAAAGATGAAAAAGTTAAATGACAGGGTTTGGTTCCTTGAGCTGAAGAACAAGGGTAAAAAGCCTTGGACTCTTCACGAGATGACTTAATTTCCTGACCCAGATAAGCAAAATTTTTGCTACTTAGGCACTACAAGAAATAGATATTAGCGCATAGAGAGACAGTTATATGGATGATACAACAACTAGGCTAAATGACAGCGCCATGCAGCTAATAACACCTCAATCAACTGTATCTTTTCTTACTTATGCTGGGTCTATCCCATTTTTGTTTGGTGCAGTGTTACTCAAAACAGGCGTTGCGGGGCAAAACTTAAGCTTCGATATCCAACATTTGTTGAGCGTATACGGCCTTGTCATTGGTGCATTTATGGCTGGAACCCTTTGGGGACAGCAAGTGAACATACATAACGTGTGGCAAAACTATCTGTTCATCTGTAGCAATGTAATCGCATTGGCGCTCTGGATGGCGTTCTTATTGTTTAGCTTCACGAACTTGATGATAGCTTATGTATTTGCTTTTGTGGTTTTGCTTCTTATCGACTACCAGCTTAGTAGGAACGGCATTAGTAATGGGGCCTACTTTAAGCTCCGATTTAGGGTGACATTGATTGTAGTTTTGGCCATTGGAACTACAGTTTTTTCGGGGTAGCTAATTTTGATTATGTCTTAGTGATTAGTTGAAAGCCTGACAGTTGGTCAGTTGCAGGGTGAAGCGCACCCATTTATCAAAAAGGACCTTAATAGATGAAATACATTGAAGAAGTTTGTGCCGTCTTAGCTGACGAAGCAGAGCGCCGTTACTTGAGGAGCAAAGACGCATTGCAGAGCCTAATGGAACAGGCAGCATCTTCCGAAGCGCCTTCTGCAAAGTTAAATGAGCAGGCCGACAATGCGCATAAAGAGTATCTCAGGGCGTCAAAAGAGTATCTTGCCATAGCATTTAAGAAGAAGTTCTTAGAGCAATGAATATACACACTGCACGTAATGGAAAGTGGTACGTCAAGACGGTGTAAAATACAGCGAATAGACTTTGAGGTGAACCCTATTTGCGGATGGCCTCATTGGCTGGCTCTTATTTCTTTTTGCTCTTCCATGTTCCGCCGTATTGGTAAGTGTCCTCATACTTAGACTTGGCACCTGTCAGACACTTCCCACAGAGAAACACCCAAGCAGTTAAATCTTGGTATCGACACCGATACAGAACTTCCTTTGCATCCATGCAAGTATCACAGTCCTTTGTTCGTACTCTCATGCCATCACACCATCTGTTGCTGTATCAATAGTCACGTCAGATCAGCATACGTCAAACGTATGATTTGCAAAGCTATGTGTTTGATCAGCCGACCCATGCATTTATCGCATAACGGAAAGTACGGATTGTTTGATGTGACCATTAAAACAGTTTGCTAGATGCTTCTCCAACAACGTAGGAGATTGTCATGTTTAGAAACTTTTTAAATGCACTCATCGTAGCACGTTCAGCATCTGTATCTAAGCAGGTTATGGATTGCATGTCTGACAGCCAACTAAAAGACCTTGGCTATGATCGCAGCACTTTTGTTGCAGCACAGATGGCAATAATGGTGGCTGAATTAGCTGCGAAAGATGAGGCTGCTGAAAACTCTGTGCCAGTGAATGCTAATCTAGTTGGCGCTTTGTAGCTTCAACTTCTCTGCCACTTAAAAAAGGTGAGACAGCGTGGAAAACCAGAACAAACACGATAAAAAACAAGTAAATAGTATGATCAAAAAGCAAGTGGTTGCACTGTTTGCTTTTCTTGCCTGCGCACTGGTTGGCGGCCTGGCGATGGCGCTTAACTTAAAAAGTATCATGTCATCAGACAATCCCATGCTCATTGTAGCTCTTTGTCAGATACCTTTGGGTGCTTCTGGCATCTACTTGGGCATGATATTGATGCAGGCGGGTCGCAAAGAAAAACTGCGCAGTGAAGACTGAGTTGAGCGACTACGCATAAAAGCGTGGCTGGTGAAGCTACCCAATCTACTGGGTCTCGTTCATCAAAGGCGTTCTGATGACGTGCTTGGTACTTTGGCTGATGTGCTAATCTAGCGTCTAAATATGAGTGAAAAATGCCTGCTAGCACTAAGCGATAGCCATGTATTTACCGTGACTAGGTTGTGTGATGATGTCTTTAACAAGTAGCTGCTTAATAGCTCTAAACAAAGTTGGCCGAGATAAGTTAGACGTAAGTATGTGCTTCTCAATAGCCTTTGTGCTGATTGAACCACCAGCTTCTGTAGCTTGTACGATGCAAGAGAACACGCACTTTTCGGCTTCGGACAACTCTCCCAGGCCAAGGTTTTGCTCCATGGCGAACATCAGCTCTTTAAGCTGAACGAAGGTGTGATATTTGCTCATTTATTGAGACCCTTTGGCTGACTTAGCTTCAAAATATAACAGCCATATCGTTAAAACAACAAATAGTCTCAAAACCAAACACTATTAAAAGGCAGCAGTGTACTTCGTGCGACACTTAAACGGTGTTCTTTTTGTGATTGAAAGCTTATCGAGGCTGTGTACTGCCCAGAAACTTCTGAAAGCGTAAATGAATGAGTGTAAACTATCACCTTAGTAATACCATCTGGATTTCAGTGTTCACTATCATTGGGATGTTTTTGGTAACTCATTTAGTACTACCTCTCCAAACAATGGTTGCACCAGGTCTTGGAGCTTTTGCTGCCTTGATCTTCCCGATTCATGGCATCAGGGTAATCGCCGCTTGGATGTTTGGCTGGTGGTCTGTGCCGTACCTTTTAGCATCCAATGTGATTGTTGCACTTTTCTATGCTTTGCTGTCCATGGAAACGCCATACTTAGACTTCAATCTTGAAAGAGCCATGTCTTGGTCTCTCGTTTCCACAGTGGCGATAATTGCTATCACGTTATTTCGATTTGTTGGTATCGAAATCGGGATGAAAGCATCTGGTATCGGGCCAAACACTTGGCGTCAGCTACTTTTGGTGGGTTTTGTAAGCTCAGTCTTTAATTCACTAGGACAGTCAATTATCTTTTCTGGACAACTAATTTCCATTGGTGAGCGAAACGTCATGCTTGGCTATCTTATTGGCGACACTCTTGGAACGATAGTCTGCTTTGCCATTCTTATGTTTACACTTCGGTTTTCTCGGTTTTTGCGATCATCCAGTTAAGTCTCTAGTAATGTCCTTCTGTCTCGCTTCACCCGAATAACCCAAATCATCAGTCAGCTTATAGATAAGAGTTTTTGTTGACTTCCGACATGTGGGAAGCTCAACAAATGGGCTGTTCCAGAATAACACTTCTGATGTGTTAAACCGCTGACGTCACGACCACGTAAACCTTGGCCAGCAAAGCGATGGCAATAATCGTGAGTCATATCTTGCTGAAGTTGGTCAAGATTGCGACCCATACCAATGCTTATGCCGCTCTCGCCACTGTGATACGTCCGCATCCGCATTCAAGATTGCATTGACGTTTAGTGTTTTAGCTTCGAGAGTATCGTCCTGATCCTTGCGATATGTCCAAGTAAGAATCTCTTCGTCTATCTTTGATATGTTCTCACCCGTCACCTCAAAGAATGCTTTACGCATGGCCTCCTCAACTTCACCACTCTCACCATAAGCATGATGTAGAATGAAGCTGTCATGTACTGGCAACGCTGGTGCATCCATATCCGCAAAGTGCAGCATGACACGTTCAGCTATATTGCTGTCCTGAAACTGTAGATGATTACCAACACCACTGAAGAACAGATCAGCTATTGGCTTATGTGCCTTTAGAATACGATCACGTAATTCAGGCCAGTTCATCGCCACGCCAGACATATCAATATCTCTAGGACAGTTTTTGAGTGGAGTGGAGGCTTGTACCATTGCATTGAAGGCTTGCTTAACGATCTTGCGATGCTCACCGTCCAACACCCTGTCATAGGCATCCTCCGAGCCAAGCTGTTTGTACTTGCTGTGGTACAAGAGGTGAGGGTTAAGCTGTGAGAAATCAAACTCCGCAGTACGCTTTTCATCTATCGTAATGTACTTGCGATACTCACTGGGAACATTCTGCCACCAGCCACGATAGAAGCGTCCTCCCTGTTTGAATGACCCATTCGAGAATATCCTGACAAGCGTCCGCTGTGAGAAGTCGATAGGCTCTTTAGTGACGTGATTGGCTATTCTTGCTTCAAGCTTAGCCAATTCCGTGTCTTGCACCTCAAGGTCACACCAGTGCTTGAGGAAGCATGAGTTGATCTTCTTAAGGTTGGCTCTGTGTCGCTCAGTTGCTGGAGTATCTTCGTATTCTTGTAGGACCTTCTTATCATCAACTTTGTTACGCAGGATGATAGTTTCAGCATTTGAGACAGGCTTAATTGAGATAGCTGGGTGTCCGTCTAGCTCTTGCAAGCGTTCAAGCAGTTCATCTCTAGCAACAAAGCGAGTGGTCTTGCCTTGATAGATTGTACGATCAAAGTAGCCTTCTCTTGTGACCTCAATGAAACCAATCTTAAGCAGTCCATCAAATACAGCAATCATCTGTTTGTAGGTCAGAAGGGGGTCACGGTACCTTGGGTTCTCTGAGTACCAGCCACTGCGCTTGTTGATGCTACACTCTCGTATCGGCGTACTCTTCACAGCCTTCCACAGATCAGTAAGCAAGACATGAACTGCATGGTTAAAGCGAAGCTGTTCGTTAGCTGTACGAGAGCGAGACCTACCCTCTGAAGCTTCAATAAGCTTAACCACCTCTTTAGTGAGTTCGTCTATCTGAGACACATATGTCATGGTTATACTCTTCATTGAGTTGGATGGAGTTAAGCTGGAAGAGCTACCATTTATCCAGTTCCCCTATACTAGTAACGGTTAGGAATAGCAGGTCTACGATGCCCATTCCTCTACGGCGTGACATACTTTGATAGCCTGTAATAACTGGAGATGTGGATAGCCCTGCTTGTTGTACTCTTTCTGCATCCCAACAGTGTCTTGGTTCTTCCAGCCAATCAGGTAGCTACCAGAAAGGTTCTAAGATCAGATAAGCTAGGCCGTGCTTACGTAGCCCCCAGTTAGTCTCCACCTCTAAAACATCATCTCCTTGATGATGAGAGTTCCCACTGATACCTATCAGTTTTCTCACTCTTTAAAAGGACTGCTACTCACATGATTTTCTCACCTGCGAAAGCTGCAACCAAAGCTGGGGTTAGCCGCAAGACGATTATGAACAGCATCAAAAGTTTGGACTTACCTGCGCACAGAAACAATCAGAATCACTGGGCGATTAGGCCTACCGATTTAGCTAACTGGATCAGGGACCGTGAGAAGCGAAGCTATATAGCTCCCCGTGAGACTAATAGTGGTATCCCACCTTTAGCTCCCACACCCCAGCATGAACTAATCGCCCTCAAGGTCCAACTAGAGCTAAGCTTTGTGAAGCAAAATCTTGAGGCATCAGAGCATGACAATAAGAGGCTGAAACAGGAAATCGTTGAAATTAAGGCTGAGCTTAAAGAGAGCCGTGATCAGATGACCAAAGTGTGGCGTGAAATGACTGATAAGTTGGTCAGCTTAGCAAGGCCGCACAAAAGACGAGGTCCATTCGTGTTAACTGAAGACATGAAAGTAGATAACGACACTAATACTATCACTAACCTATTCATAGACTAAGCATAAAACTTGGCTGGTCACACTACGCAATATACTGGGCGTCTCTCATGAAGGGTGTTGTTGTGACGTGCTTGGTACTTTGGCTGATGTGCTAGATCGCTGAAGTTACGATGGCGCAAACATTGGCAACTAGTGCGACAGTAATAAACACAAGGATAACTTACTCGTATTCGTTACTCATCATAGTCTTCTATGAATCCCCACTCAGACACTTCATATATTCGACGCATTAAGTCTACTGTGTCAGATGCTGGCATCTTCGTACCATAGTCTCGGTGTATCGCACTAGATTGCTTTGATTTATGACCATAAAGATACTCAGCAATATCAGTCCTTACGCCTGCTTTTGATGCCCTATCCTTAAACGTATGTCGCAACGAGTAGGCTGAAAGCAGCTTTGGGTCTGTTGGTCGTAGGTTCTTCACATGACGCTTTAACACCTTAGATCGTCTACTGGCGGAATGGGTCCCATAACCAAGCGTGGGAAACAGTCGTTGCCTCTTTAAGCCACCACCTTCTTCTTTATCATAGTGGTCACGCACATAATCTCTGAAATCATCCAATAGCGCACCGACTATTGGCACTGCACGATCAAGCCGATCCTTGCCAGTGATGCTGTCTTGGGTGCTTCTAAATACGAGATACGGTACAGCAGCGTCTAATTTAACATCCGATCTTTGTAGCTTAGCAGCCTCAATAGTTGGCGCTCCGCAATAGGCCATAATCTTACCTATCATCTGCACTTCTGGATCAGATTCATTAGCTATACTCGTACAAAAGTACTCATACTCACTTGGAATCATTGGGCGTCTAATCTTCGCAGTCGTCTTCGTCGCTGCTTTACTATCACTAACAGCAACAGCAAAAGGGTCCCCCTCTACTTTCTGTTTAGCATTGTGACGGTTCCAACTATTCCAGACAGCCCTCAAAATAGTCAGGTTCTTTGCGTTAGTGGAATCAGAAACTCTTGCCCCGTCAACAAACGATTCTGCATCTTGAGTATCTATCACTTTCAACGCAGTAAGCATCCCATCAGATAAATGGGCGCTGAAGCGAATACACAGTTTCTCTGTAGCCCGCCTATGCTTTACAAGCTGTTCGGGATTTCGTTGCTTCTTTGATCTGGCGTACTGGCTAATGTAACTATCGGTGGCGTTTTGCCATGTCGGAGAGGGTACTAAGTTTTCGCCCATCATAACTCTGTACTTGATAACTTCTGGGTCCTGTTCGTCCCACTTTAACTGCGGTGGAAGATAACCCTCGGCGTCACAATCTATTTCTGAGTTCGAGAGTTCCGCCTCGTAACTGCTCTGGTTCGTATACTTTTTATGCAGCCAAAGTCGGAGATGACCTCTGTTTAACTGAAAATTAACAAGCTTACCTACGCTTGTATCTTCATATGCTTTTAGCTCTCCAAAGTAATCTGCAGACGTTACCTCACCTCTCTCCAAAGCCATCCGCACAATAGCAATGTCACCAAAGTCTCTGACGAAACGTGCAACATCTTTAAGATCAGATTGGGCATTGATAACTGGAACCAATTCAGGGTGATCCCCTGCTAATTTCATATCCTCGTTTATGTCACGCAACATTTTAGCAGGTAGCCTTGGACCTACGTTCTTTGAGTAGCCAACAGTTGAAACACGCTCATCGAACCACTTATTAAGGCGATCAACCTCCACCTGAGCAACAGCCAAAGATTTGGTTTTGAGCGATTTAACAATCTCGCTTTTATTAGCGAAGATGTAGCGCACATCTGCGGGTATACGGCGTCTATAGCCATACACTTTATTTTTAGCAGTTACTGTGAGGTAAGGTATATCATGCAGCATAGCTTTGTGTAGTGATTTTGTCGCTGCTTGTGTAGCGTTTATCATATTACCGTTTCAGATTTTACTGAAATTATACCCAAAAAATACAACTAAATACTTGAAAAATATTAATAAAAAAGATATCAAAATATTGATGACTCCGTGGCTCAACTGGATAGAGCAGCCCCCTCCTAAGGGGCAGGTTATTGGTTCGAATCCAATCGGGGTCACCAACAAAAGCCATAAGTTAATACACCAAGGCTCTATTCAGTCACAGACTAATTACGGCTCGAAAATTTCACCCTCATCAACAACCGCAATGCCTGTGTCGACCTCGTCCGCTGCGCCAACAATCAACGGTAACATCTGTATGCCACTTGGCAACGAAACTTCTGACTTTGGTGGAGCTTTCCAAGACAACGTATCAAAGCTCTCACAGTTGCCGCACGTCGGTCCCCATTCTGCGTGGATGTGTTGACAGCTGTCACAAATCCACTGCGGCCCACGTGGCAATGAAAGTGCACTTGTCAGCCATCCCTTAACCACATGATCATCAGCACCTTCGCCTCGTTCAATTGCAGCCATCAAAGTTGCAGATCGCGCGGTAGGGTCAGTTTCATACAGATCGCCCAGTGCACGACGTGCTTCAGGAAAATCTTCGTTTGCCATATGCAGCTCAGACATCAGCATCTTCGACTCGGGATGGTTCACGTGACTTTTTGTAAGTGCCTTAAACCGCTTCAAGCGTGCCTTTGGTGTCTCATCGGGCTCTATCGCGGCATAGGCTGCAGCAAGATCTGGATGCGGTGATACATCCCACGCTTTTTTGATCACGCGTGTCGCGTATTTTCCCTGTCCTTGCTCGATATAGCTATGCGCTGCCATCACAGCAGCGGGAATCAGATCAGGAGACAAACGGTTTGCTTCGATCGCAGCTTCACGTGCTTCGATGGTTTGATCCGCATCAAAGACCTTTTGGGCTTCAGACAGGGCCAAAACTGCATCACGGCGTTTGTGAACATCCCGAGGCAGGCTCCCGTGTTTCAGCTTTGCATTCAGAGTTTCACGTGCACCATTCCAATCCTTGGATTGCGCCTGCAATTTCAGAAGCACGTCTTGGGTATCTTCGTGTTTCGGCTTAAGGGCAAAGGCTTTTTCAGCCAACTTGAGCGCCATTGCAGTGTCACCAATTGCCAGCTTTTGCTTCATAATTCCGCGAACTCCGATAAATCGAGTCGCATCAACTTCGACGAGTTTGCGGTAGGTTTCTTCGGCTTTTTTACGATCACCCGCCAGCTCGGCAGCTTGCGCTGTCAACAAGTTGGTTAGCTCTGGTTTGTTCAAATACTTCTCAGCTTTGGCTGCTTTTGCCATCGCAGTCCGGCCTTCGCCAGAAGCCAACGCCATCATTCCCTCAGCCAAGGCATCATACCCCTTGGATTGCCGATTGCGCGCAAAGTAGCGGGACAGCGCGGTTTCATCACCGTTTAGGAATTTCCAAATAGCAGCCAAAAGAGCGATCAGCTTTAAGATCAACCAAACTACAAAAACCAGAACGACCAATGCAACAACTGTCTCAAGTGGCCCAAGTAGATATTCCATGCCACCAAATTGAATCTGTAGGCCACCGTCTGTTTCCAGCAATGCCACAGCGCCAAAGGCTGCCGCAGCCACCACACACACGAACAGGACGATTTTCACGAGAGACCAAAGCATAATGTTTCCTTAGTTCGCTGCAAGACGTTGGATCAACGTCTCAGATGCGGTTGTAACAGCCACACGAGTAGTGGTTTTTTCGAGCCAATCAGACATCGCAGATTTTGCTTCTGTTGATAATGTTTCGGCTTCGGCCAACGCATCCATCAAACGGCCCTGCCGTACAGCGCCTTCAACACGTGACAAAACCGCGTCTGCATCATCGCCTTCACGCGGAGCAATTGAGCGGGCACCAAGTTGACGTTTCAGAAACCCGCTAAATCCTGCCTCGGCCTCTTGAGGGCTTGCCGCCAAGGCAGCACGAGCTGCGGAAGGTATTTCATCTTGCAAAGCAGCGAGTGTCACAACCCCATCGCTCGCAGCGGATTTTAGGGCGTCAGGGATGTCAGAAGCTCCAGTAGCCTCAAGATCAGCTAGAGCCGTTGCAAACGGTGCACCACTTTCGACAGCGGCAATGATCCGTGAAGCTGCGGCCCTCGCGAGTGTTTTACTGGCTGCTTCTTGCGAAGTTTGCTCAACCAATCGCGCGTCTGCAAGCAACGCATCAATTTCGGCTTGTTGTTTTTCAGCGACCTCACGCAACTGCGTGAAATCAACATTTTCGCTTTGCGTACTGACTGGGCGGCTTTCGATTGCATCAATACGTGCGACTAAGCCATCAAACTTTACACTTAGGTCTGTAATGTCACTTGCATCAATCTGCGGCGCATCGCCCAATTCAGTAGAAAGACTTTTCAGCCTTTCATTCAGCGTATCGATTTGCAGCTGCGCATCAGAAATCTGTCCTTGCAAGGCAACCTCACCGGCATCCAAGCGCCATGATGGAGGCAGGAAATTATCAACCACATTGGATCGCGCAGCAGCGAACCCAAACGTCGCAGCAACAACACCGCCTAGTATAACAGGCCAAACAACGACTTTTTTCGGCTCTTCAACAGTTTCCTCGAAGGCTTCGACGGCCTGTTCTTCAATAAAATCTGAACTTTCATCGATCGGATCAACTTGACCCTCTGGCTCTACTGCAACGTCTTCTTCAACGACCGCACGCACTTCGAGTTCGGTATTTTGGACTTCACCCTTATCGATTGGGCTGGCAGGTTTTTTCTTCTTAGCCACTCTATCACCTTCCCGAATCTTTCCGGTCTGTTTCGAATATTTTTTACACTTTACGCGGGCAAATACGGCGGCTCAACCCAACGTTATACTGGTTACAACCTTTTGGACCGCATCGATCATCGTCCCTCTCGTCGGGGCTGCACAAACAGTAAGCGAGCTCCAATTCAATTTCCGAACAGGAACCGCGACATCCTCACTTAGCGCGATTAGATGTCGTGGTGCTTGTCCGTTATCTTGCTCCGCAAAAGCTAATGCAGTTCGAGGCGAAAATAGCGGTACCAACAAGGGGAAATTTGACGCAATAGCCTCAGTAGCTTCGCTCGTAAATCTGCATTGCAGCTGATCATAGACAGCTATTCTACGCGTATAGTGCCCTGCAGCTGATAACAATTGCGCAATATTTCCGCGTGCATGAATCCCGGACAAGTGGGTAAACACAGTTTTTTCAGGCAACGCAGCAAGCACAGTAACCAACTGGTTTGCCGTTTCGCCAACTTGCGAGGCATTCCAACCGGCTGAAACTGCCGCATTTGTGGTCATTTCGCCCACACAATAGGCAATCCGCCCATTACCAAGTGGGCTATTTTCTACACCATTGACAGAACTGAAAATTACGCAACCTTCGATATCAGGAGTGCTCTCAATCGGTATGATTTCAATCAATGGACTGAAAATTGGGACGACTAAGCTGCGAACTTCACCCGGCAAGGCCTGCCAAAACGCCTCTGACCCAGCCAAAGGCCGGGTCAAAAGCAAGTTTAGTTGAAGGCGCTTTGTATTGTCCGTCACGGGTTAGGATGGTAACTCGGTCCAAAGGTCGACGCAATGGAGCCACGGATGTCAGAAAAATTAAACATCCTTGGGATAGAAAGCAGCTGCGATGATACAGCCGCGGCTGTCGTTTCCGGATATGCTGGTGGATCAGCCAATGTACTTTCTTCCATCGTCATCAGCCAAATTGACTTGCATGCTGCTTTTGGCGGGGTTGTCCCAGAAATCGCAGCGCGTGCGCATGTTGAAAAGTTAGATATCAGCGTCACCAAAGCACTCGCTGATGCTGACCTCACACTAGACCAAATTGACGCCATTGCAGTGACTGCCGGCCCTGGCTTAATCGGTGGCGTCGTAGCTGGCGTCATGCTTGCCAAAGGGTTAGCCGCTTCAACTCAAAAGCCACTCTATGGTATAAATCACTTGGCCGGCCATGCTCTTACGCCTCGGCTCACAAACGACGTTCCTTTTCCATATTTAGTGCTATTGGTTTCTGGCGGTCATTGCCAATTTTTGATTGCTTATGACTCTTATAATTTCCGTCGCATAGGTGGCACAATTGATGACGCCCCCGGCGAGGCATTCGATAAAGTTGCTCGCCTAATCGGTCTTGAGCAACCAGGTGGCCCCGCAATCGAAGCCGCAGCAAAAAAGGGCGATCCAAAGCGGTTTCGGCTTCCACGGCCACTATTGGACAGGCCTGGATGTGATATGTCATTCTCTGGGCTTAAGACGGCTGCGTTGCGTGCGCGTGATGAAGTGATCGCGCAGAACGGCGGTCTCACAACACAAGATCAAGCGGATCTTGCAGCAAGTTTCCAGTGCGCAGTTTCAGATGTCTTAGCCGAAAAAAGCCGACGTGCATTGCACGAGTATTTGGATTTATCGCCAACACGGCCCACGTTGTGTGTTGCCGGTGGCGTGGCTGCCAACATTGCGATCCGCACCGCGCTAGAGCAAGCATGTATGAAGTTCGGAACCAACTTCGTAGCGCCCCCTTTAGCTTTGTGCACAGACAACGCCGCAATGATCGCATATGCTGCATTGGCACAGATGCCCGATCGTGTTGAAGATAATATGGGCCTTCCCGCGAAGCCACGGATGCCGCTTGATACATCTAGTCCCACAATGCTGGGTCACGGTAAGAAAGGAGCCAAAGCATGAGTATTTCGATTCTGGGTGCAGGTGCGTTTGGCACAAGTTTGGCCATAGCTTTAGCTTCAAATGGCTCGGTAACTTTATGGGCACGAAACCCTGAGCACGCTGAAGAAATGCACGTAGAGCGTAAAAATAGACGTCGACTTGCAGGCGCTGATTTTCCAGAAAACTTGCGTGTCACTTGTGAGATTTTTGACGCAATTGCGAACGACATTATTCTGCTGGCTGTGCCGATGCAATTACTTGGAACCTTTCTAACTGAAAACGCCTCACTCCTTGCAGGCAAACAATTGGTTGCCTGCTGCAAAGGTATTGATCGCGTGACCGGGCTTGGCCCAATTGACTTAATCAGTACAATTATCCCAAGCGCTCAGGGCGCGGTTCTCACAGGTCCAAGTTTCGCAAACGACATCGCTTTAGGATTGCCGACAGCACTTTGCCTCGCGTGTGCTGACGAAGCAGTCGGGCACCTTTTGCAGGACACCCTTTCGACCCCGACCTTGCGCCTTTATCGCACAACCGACGTTGTCGGTGCTCAACTTGGCGGAGCACTAAAAAATGTCTTTGCAATCGCAGCGGGCGCGGCGATCGGCGCAAAGTTGGGTGAAAGCGCGCGAGCCGCACTCATTACGCGTGGGTTTGCGGAAATGAACCGATTTGCGATTCATTTTGGCGCACAAACGCAAACTTTAGCAGGCTTGTCAGGGTTCGGGGACTTAACGTTGACCTGCACGTCTAAACTGTCGCGCAACTATAAGTTTGGTTTAGCTTTGGGCGGCGACACCCCATTCGATGCGGCCACAACGGTCGAGGGTACGGCCACTTCTTTGGCGGTCAAAATATTGAGCGAACAGCATCAGATTGATATGCCAATCACTCACAGTATCGCAGCTATCGTCGATGGCAAATCAACGGTCCATGCAGAAATGAAGCACCTACTATCAAGACCCTTAAAGGAGGAATAATATGCTTGTTGCACTTATAGCTTATGACAAAGAGGGTGCCTTGGAATTGCGCAAGGCAAACCGAGAGGCACATGTCGCTTATCTTAAAAGCAACGATGTTGTTCGCCAAGCAGGTCCTCTCTTGGATCACGCTGAGGAAATGTGTGGCTCTCTAATCATTCTTGAGGTCGCAGATTTCGAAGAGGCGAAAAGGTGGGCGGCAGCTGACCCCTATGGCAAAGCAGGGCTGTTTCGCGACGTGACGCTGATACCTTGGAACAGGGTCATCGGTTGATGAACTTTTGGTTATTCAAATCAGAACCCGCAGCCTGGAGCTGGGATGAACAACTAGCCAAAGGAACTGATGGGGAGGAATGGAATGGTGTGCGCAATTATCAAGCGCGCAATTTCATGCGACAGATGAAAGTTGGAGACTTAGGGTTCTTTTACCATTCGCAATCAGAAAAATCTGTAATTGGCGTCGTCTCGGTCATTGCAGAAAGCCACCAAGACAGCACAACGGACGATCAACGTTGGGATTGCGTTGATATCGTAGCGGTAGAGCCCTTGCCGGAACCAGTTACTCTTGAGACAATAAAAACGGACGTTAGATTAGACAATATGTTTTTAGTCCGGAATTCGCGGCTGTCAGTTCAACCAGTGACTAGAGAAGAGTGGGCCATCATTTGTGGACTGGCTGGCGCTTCACATTTGGCGATTTCGAAAAATTGATGCAGACTTACCTCTCAACTTAAAAGGAGAGGTAATATTATGATTTTTTTGAGCGTAATTATTGCTGCAGCCGCAAATTTTGCGTTTGGAGCAGTTTGGTACATGAGCGTAGCAAAGCCCTGGATGGCCGCTTCAGGCGTAGAAGTTGGTGAAGACGGACAGCCCGCTAATAATGCTGACCCGATTCCATATATAACAAGCTTTGTAGCCGCAGTACTTGTTGCTGGTATGATGCGTCACGTTTTTGCACTGAGCGCTATTGATATTTTCGGCGAAGGCGCATTGGCAGGGTTCGGTATTGGCTTGTTTTTAGTTACACCGTGGATTGCAACCTTTTAAGGCTTTGGCGGAAAACCACGAAACTTACTTTTGATCGATGGGGATATGCTACCATTGGGTGTGCCGTAATGGGTGCCGTTCTAATGTTATTTTGAAAACAGAAGGGTTCCGGTGAACTACCAGAACCCTTCTTCACCCCGTGTGCTCCCAAAACCACCGCACGCGTATATGATATAGGCTCTGGCCATACTGGCCGGACAACAAATTAGTATACCAATCTATCACGAAAAACAATTTTTGGCTGCATAAAAGACCGTAAAAAAATAAAGCCCTGATTAAGATATCAGGGCTTTATTTCTTGTTTAAAATTTTTAGCTGTAGACAGCTTCTTTGCCAAAGTGCTTTGTCAGCATATAGTATACGACTGCACGGTATTTGTTACGCTCTGAGCGACCATAGATTTCGATGACAGAGTCAATTGCTTCCATCAACTGCGGCCCCTCAGCCAAACCTAATTTTTTGATTAGAAAGTTCTTACTAACAGTCTCAAGCTCATCAGGCTGAGATCCTGCAACGGTAGAAGCGTCCGCATTATAAATTGCGGGTCCGCAACCGATTGTTACCTTGGTCAGCAACGCCATATCAGGCGTCATGCCACATTTGTTTTTCAAGTCTTCCGCGTACTGAGCTATTAGATCGTCACGTTTCCCATAGTCATTCTCCCACCTTGGACCAGCCATGCTTTCAAGCTTACTAGTAAGATCTACCTTCAAATTGCATTCAGACAAGGGGAAATATTTTTTGTCTAGCGCAACTCGAAGCTGAACAGATGGCTGACATTCAATTTTGAACCAAAACTGCCGATATTCTCGCGGTGAGAGTTTCAGCTACAACACTCAAAATCAATTATAAGGCCCCACCATTGATATGGACATGCAAAGCAGCTATCGGATCGGCATATCTCTTCAAAGGAACGATAGAATGGCTAACGATTACATTGTAAAAGACATCGCCCTAGCGGGATTTGGCCGCAAAGAGCTGGATATCGCAGAAACCGAGATGCCAGGCCTAATGGCTCTGCGCAAAGAGTACGGCGAGAGCAAGCCATTGACCGGCTCACGTATCGTCGGATCTTTGCACATGACAATTCAGACTGCTGTTTTGATCGAGACGCTTGTAGATCTTGGCGCAGATGTGCGTTGGGCATCATGCAACATCTTCTCAACCCAAGATCACGCTGCGGCTGCAATCGCTGCTGGTGGCACACCAGTCTTCGCGATAAAGGGCCAATCCCTAACTGAACACTGGGATTACCTAGACAAGTCCTTCATGTTCCCTGAAGGTGCAAACATGATCCTTGACGATGGCGGCGACGCTACATTGTACATTCTTTTGGGTGCGCGTGCGGAAGCAGGCGAAGATGTCATTCCTGTACCCCAGTCCGAAGAAGAAGAAGCAATCAAAATCCAAATCGCTAAGCGCATGAAGGAAACACCAGGCTGGTTCACAAAGACCAAAGCCGAAATTCAAGGCGTTTCCGAAGAAACTACAACTGGCGTTCACCGCCTTTATGATCTGCACAAGAACGGTCAATTGCCTTTCCCTGCGATCAACGTGAATGACTCGGTAACCAAGTCCAAGTTCGACAACAAATACGGATGTAAAGAATCTTTGGTAGACGGCATCCGCCGCGCGACAGACACAATGATGGCCGGTAAAGTTGCTGTTGTCATGGGTTATGGCGATGTTGGCAAAGGTTCTGCTGCGTCCCTCGCAGGTGCTGGTGCTCGTGTCATCGTTACCGAAGTTGACCCGATCTGCGCTCTTCAGGCAGCCATGGATGGCTTCCAAGTCACTACATTGGATGATGTCGTCGAAACTGCGGATATTTTTGTCACAACAACTGGCAACAAAGACGTAATCCGCATCGAACACATGCGCAAAATGAAAGACATGGCGATCGTTGGTAACATCGGTCACTTTGATAACGAAATCCAAGTTGCTTCGTTGAAGAACCACAAATGGACGAATATTAAAGAGCAGGTCGATATGATCGAGATGCCAAACGGCCACCGTTTGATTCTTTTGTCGGAAGGTCGCTTGTTGAACCTTGGTAACGCGACGGGTCACCCATCGTTCGTTATGTCAGCATCTTTCACCAACCAAGTTTTGGCACAAATCGAATTGTTCACAAAAGGTGACGAATACCAGCCTGGTGTTTACATCTTGCCTAAGCACTTGGATGAAAAAGTTGCGCGTCTGCACCTTGATCGTATTGGCGTGAAGCTTTCGAAATTGGACGCAGAGCAAGCAGCCTATATTGGCGTTTCACCTGAGGGCCCGTTCAAGCCAGAACATTATCGCTACTAAACTGCTTAACTTAAAAAATTAGGAAGGGCCTCTGCATCTTAGCGGAGGCCTTTTTCGTTAAAAAACAAGTAGATCCGGATAAGTCCAAAACAGACTTTGAAAGAGATGTGGAAGTGGCAGTGGTCGTGTATGAAGACGCCTTAAGCATTCACAACAACCGTACAACCAGAGCGACACGCACACGTCGTTTGCTCTTTTGTGATTTTGCTGATGGGATTGCAGTAGCGGTAAGAAACTTTCACCAAAATCAATTCGGTTGGGATGTTTTGAATGACTTTGATTTACTCGATTACTCATTCGAGAAAATCATTTTAGATTATCCTGAAGAGTTTCGGCATCTCGATGACTTCGAGGAGCTTTTGAAAAATTGCCGAGCTAGGTTAAAAGCAGATTAAATAATCCAAGAAACTACCACTGATACTCCCATGTGACATCACCGTTGTCTTTGAACTCCTCCGCCGCTTTGATCACAACATAATCGGGGGCGGTGATGAGGTCGGCAGCTTTGAGAATACGATAAGCTGATGATTCAGAGACAAAATACTGCTTCTCATCGGTGTATTTGTCGGCCCCTTCCAAGGTGACATGAATGCCATTATTTGCATTTCTTTTTTATTACCACCTAAATGAATTCTAAGTAACTGTTAAATAACACTAATAAATTTTTTAACGAAGCTGTTCAATCTGTGCTGTCAATTGAAAAGTTGCTTGAAATGTTTAAAGATGTGTCTGATCGGGCTGGACAACTGTATGGTTCAATATAACTCCGCTTACTGCTAAGTAATTATGCAACTGAAATGCTATCTTTTTGGGCAAAAGAGTTAGGCAGCTACACCACAGCCTTAGTGCTTTTATACGTAATGCAAGATCAATATGAGCAGGCAAATAGATCGGGTTCTATGCAACCCTCAAAGGGTTTCACAGTCAGAGCCTTGTCAATGAAAAGTGGTATTTCCAAAAGCAGCATTCATAGAAAACTCAAGCATCTAGAGATGGAAGGTATATTAAAGCTGCACGAAGGCAATATATCCATTGCCTACGAAGAGGATGGCGCCTCTAGCTTACAGCGAAAACTTCCACACGGCAAAACAATCATGGATAATCACATTAGACAAATGCTTATTGCATGCGGGGTGCAACGAAAAAAAAGCGCATAATTCAATAACCAACCACTCCTCACGGTCTAGGGAATTTGGTGGGTCCTTTCTTACGGCCAGTAGCTCTTTGTCCATGGGCCAATAGTATTACCCAAGTAGCCTTCGCACCGCTGATCAATGTTCTTCAGAACCCTGGATCGCTGCCACATGCGCTTTTTGCGACGGTTATTTAATTTAAGATAGTGGCAGATGCAGATTGTTTTTAAAAAAGTAGAAGTCCTGAACCTCAAGGCTGATTTGAAAAAGCTTAAGCTGAACATCGGCGATGAACTCTCTTTACAATTTGATGATGCAGAACGTTGCCATGTCCTTTGCACTCCAAAGAAAACATGGCTTGGTCAACAATTTTGGCAGTAATCTAGGTTGGATTTTCAGTGGAGCGTGCTGGCAGATATTGCACATACACGGTTAATACCTACGAGCTTGAAATACGCATCCACTGTTATTTTCATTGCTCTGTAGGGTACGCATGTTTTTGGAAACTCGGCCTCCAAAAACAAGGTTAAGTCTTCCATTCACATAAGAAAAATTAATGTCAAAAAAACCATTTTCCAAATTCAGAATGGCTTGACGCTTTTCCTTTAGTTCGTTCGTATAACTCACATCATACCGTTTTTTTTTTCTCGTTATTATTAGCGAGAGTGAACTGCGCCCGGCCTTTCACCGTGCGATTTCCACAAGACACCTCGAAAGCCCATCTCCCTGTTAAATTTGTGTTTATTTTTAATGGCTTCAGTTTAGGGCAAAATCCCTGCTTAGCTATTGTCAAAGCATTCAGGTATTTTTGAGAAATCACATTGCTATCGACAGCTGGAAGTCCTGCAGTTTTGGCAAATAGGTTAACTGCAGCTTGAGTTTGACGCCCCCAAACCCCATCGGGATAACCGGAAGCACATCCAATAGAGTTTAATTTTATTTGAAGGTATTTTACTGCTGTTTTATCTTTTTTATCAAAAACTTTTTTTGAGGGTATTTCTGATGCACCACAAGTCAGCCCACGCTTCTTTGCTTCGGCTATGGCCGTAGGATAGCTTTCCTGCCAAAACTTTCGCTCGGAGCCATAAGTTGCCAACGAGCAAAGGTGAATATCCGTGCATATCTTGGGACTTGATATTGAACATGTCTTCTTGACAACTTTTGCTGCGATTTCAACGCCACAATCAAGCCCACGCTTTTTGGCTTCTTGAACATGAGACTGTTTGATAGAACTAGTGTCCCAGCGCCCATTTAAAACTGCGATAGAACAGACCTTGTCATCATCACACAACTTAGCATCTTGGCTACATGTCTTTGTTGGCTCTTCATCAACTTTCGCCACTACCTTTACCTGGCAGAATTGTTTGAGGTAGCCGTCGGCAATAGGTGCCAAAGAATGGTCTCTACAGTTTTCAAAATAAGCTTCATAAGCGAAGCATGCCTTAGCCTCTGCAGCGGCACTGTAGAGTGCGTCACAGCGCAAAGGTGCTTGCACCGCCGAAGGTATTGGCTGACACGCGCCGCCCAAACAAATTTCATTTCGTATCACTTGATCGTAAATGGCAGGGGATTGCTGATGTCCACTGAAGGATGCAGCATCTTTAGCTGTTTTACTTCGTGCTTGCTGGACAGCCTGACGCAGATTGACACCAGGTTTCAAAAGTGGAGCAAGATGCCGCGTGAAAACAGACAGCTTTTGATCTAGTGGGTCTGTTGGCAAGCGATCTAGCGCCGTTTGTCCAGTTCCAGCAGAAAACACAACATATGTTCCAGCGTCTGCCTGGATACGAGCAAGCCCGCGCTCAAAACTTGCAGACTTTGTTCCCGGCTTTTGCTCGAATGGATTATCTCGACATGCGTCAATAATGGCGACAACCATCCCAGCTCCGGCAGAACGAAGCTGATCCAAAATCCCTGAGCGACCATCTTGCAAAACGTAAGATGCACGAGACAACTTGTTATCAGAGCCTTGGACAGGCGCATCTGTTGGTGCCATATAATTACGAGAACCATCTGACCAACCATGTCCAGAATAGACAAAAGCCACTTCGTCACCTGGCTGAATCTGGGATAGGAAAGCGTCGAAGCCATCGATCATCTCATCGAGATCGCGATCCAACAACAAAGTCACCTGATAATCTAAATCTCGGAAGGCTTGTGCATACGCTTCTGCATCCGCATGAGTATTACGCAGGTCGGACAGCTCTTCATACGCTGCATTTCCTAGAATGAACGCATATTTATCAGCGAGAGCTGGCGAAGAAAACATCACAAGCGCCAACACAAATAAGATTTTTTTCACTACCCAAACCCCTACGCCTCTAAAGCAGTCTAGCATGACACTCGAGACAGCCTAGCTTCTATCTCAAATACTAATATTGACACTGCTAGTAAGCAAGGAGCTGACCTTTAAACTCCAGGGTGCATACCATTAGTCATCACCGTTCAATTGCGAAGAACATGTCTTCACTGGACAGCCTAGTTCTAGTCACTGGCACTTGTCTTCCATTAGTCAACATCGAAACACTGTCACTTAGCTGCCTGAATAATTTACCCACCTCTAAATTTGGTTGGACTACCAAATCAGAAAATGCCTTGGCATATGGACTGTTTTTGTCAGTACCATCCTCTGCAACCTGTCCACTTTCAGCTGCAAAGCTTACAATTTGGTTCTTGGAAACCGCATCCGTTTCTATAACTTTCAAACCACGGCTGACAGAACGATTTAAACCAGCAACTTGGGTATTGAATGGATTATCTCTACAAGCGTCTACCATAACTAACGATAATTTAGATGAGCCCGCCGCGGCATCAATCGCCTCTTGCAGATCAATAACGTCGTACTTAAGCGCAGCCGGATCATCCATCAAAGCGTCGGTGGGAACAAGGTAATTACGACCATCTATTTCAATACCATGCCCCGCAAAGTAGAATAGACTGATGTCAGCCTCTTTTGCATTAGAAGAGAACTTTGTAATCGCGCGGCCTAGCTCACGACGCGTTAAATCCAATGCCAGCTCTACTTCAAAGCCCACTTCTTCAAGGGAGCGCGCAATTTCTGCAGCATCAGAACTCGGATTCCTCAAGGGAGTTTGTTGAGAGTATTGGGAATTGCCTATGACCAATGCTTTTCGGTTTGTGTACTTGCCCAATGTTGTCGTTTTGACAACCTGAACTGGGTCAACTGGCGGTGTAATGATATTGCTCGCCACAACTGGCTTTGGAATTCCGCAACTAATTCCTGCGTTCTGTGCAAATTCCACATGCGGCTGCAAGGCAGTATCTGTAGACCAACTCAGAGAGCCCGTTTTGAAAGAGATTGCCGTTCTGCACAACTCAGCAAGGGAGCAAGCTGAAGGATTAGCTTCACATGTTGCTATCGCGGCTGAGGTCACCGTGTTGGTCATTACACCGCAAGACACGCCTTGCTGTTTAGCAAGAGTAACATGCTCTGAAGCGGAAATGTCCGTTCTCCAGGCTTTTTTACCGTCGTCATAATAGCTAGCTCGCTCACACAACTGCACTAAGGGGCAAAGTAAGGGGTCATCATCGCAGGTAGGCTCTTCAATAATTTTTGATGCAGGCTTTACAGGTCCACTGTTCTGAGATGTATCGATTGATCCAGCTAAGGCTTCCGCCTGCGATCCTGACTGCGTCAATGCTTTCAGCTCAGCAACATCCAAACGGCAGTCACGAGTATTTGTTCCAGTCGGCCGCAGTGTCTCTTCATAAAACTTCAACAAGGACAATCGCATTTCTAACTCAGAAGCTGTATCAATCATCCAAATCAAGCCTGAAATATCTTTGTGGTTAATGTAAGACCTGTCTGTTAAGCGATTGAGCCGTAAGAAGTCGAAACTGTATTTAATTTGATTAGAGCTGAGTAAATACTTACACGATGAGCCACGTTTGCCCGCAACAACCACAGCCTCCAAGACTTTACGCTCGGAACCACTCAAACAATATTTCTTTCCATCGACCCATTGGGCGAGCAGCTTTTCTCCACCGGCAATTGCTTTACGATATTTTGGTCCCGAAACTCCGTCGATAACGGACGTGTATAACCCTAAATCTTTCAGAACTCGTTGATTTAAAAGTACTTGGAACTTGCTTTGATTGCATGGGCCACCTTGATCAATTGGTACTGCAACCACATTAGTGCCGTTAACTTTTAGTGCAGAAACGCCTACTCTTGACGAAATAGTAGCGTACTTTGTTCCTGGCCACGTCGATTGGATAGCAAGCAGACACTGGTAGGCAAAACCGCTAAAAGCGGATTTTTTTTGATCTAATAATTTTTTTGAATTTGAGTTTTTTGTCCGTGAATAAATTTCATTAAATTGCGTTGCTATGAGTGAGCAAGCGTCTGTGATGTTTTCTTTATCGCGTTTATTAAAATCAGCAATCGTCGACTCAATAGTAATTTTGCTGCTATAAACTGAAAAGCATTTATTAAGGCTACCGTTTGATCCGTCGCCATGATTGAGACAAACTTCATTAGGCTTGGTGCCTGCAACCAAACCATTTAAATTGAAACTGGATTGATTTCCCCAACGATTTCTCATTTCGACAGTCATTATTGTATGCTGACCAATTTCATCACGGTAATCGTCAGTACTGTTTACACTGAGGATTTTAGGTTTTTCAGTTGGCACAGGCCTGCTACCGTAACAAGACATCTCGCGTGATGATGGATTAGTATTAATCAATTTGGCTAAGAATATGGGAACAATGGTTTTGGAGCTAACATTTTCACACTTCACCCATTTGGTTAGAGCGCTGCAGCTGCCCTTGCCAAAATTTCCATCAATTTCACCATTGTAAAGATTGCGTTTTGCTAGGCCACGTTGGATCGACATTAGGTCAGATCGGGTTTTGCCTTCTTCAAATACAACACCGCAGACTGACTTTATCAACTTTAATGACGCTTTTTGTCCACCAGTTGTTACCAAAATTGGACCAATGTGGCGCTCGGCTGTTTTGTAGCACCGAGTGGCAATCCGCATAAAAGTACTTGCAGCATTTACTTTGTTGACAACATCCAAAACACTGCTGGATAACATGCCTCTAGCTCCAGCGCTTTCAACCGCACTTTCAACATACCGATTAAAAAAGATTTTGTTAGAAAATTTCTTACATAAAGCACCAATAACCGCTGTCCCAGCAGGGGGCGATCTCTTTAAGAAATTTGAAAAATTTTGTGTATCCTCAGATGGGTTTTCCCGTAACCAAAACTTGTAATTATCACCGTCTTTGTCATCTGTTTTTATAGGAAAAATTGAAAAATTAGAAGACTCAAAAATAATATGGTATTCAAGACGCTTTCCGGGACGGAACTCTATTTTAAGTCGTGCGCATTGTTGGCCAGATATACTTTGCCCATCTACTGACACTCCGTTCCCGCAGACTCTGGTGTGCAGTGACAAACGATTGCCACTTTCAATGTCAGTAAACGGACGAACTGAAAAAGAAGTTATGTCAACTGGCGCAGCAATAAGGTGTCCAGAGTTAAAAAATAGAACAAAAAAAGCTAGATAAAAAATTCTGAGCATTTAATTAATTCTCTTTGGACTTGTTCGAATATTTAAAAACTAAATTTTCGAAACGTTTCAATCAAGTTAACAGACCATTCTATGCTGTCAAACAGGCGTTGTCAGGCAAAGTCTAACACGTCTCAAAGTGCCATGACCACACAATCTACGGAGTGCAGATTTGAAGGGAGAACATGTTGTCATTTGCCAAAAACAGGGATCAACCGCGAAACCGTCACGTTTGTCTGACAACACCTTGTAAAGGGGTGTTAAGCACCAGATTTCAAACAAGAGTAGACAGCCTCAGTAGCTTTAAAAATTCATCTTAATTTGGATCACAATCTATATCCCATATCATTTTTTAGATCTGTCAAAATATCAAGAACTCGCTTAAACTCAATGAAGGCTGTTTAAGTCTCGGTACTCAATAATTGAAACCACTCAGCAAAAAGCAGCATAACGATCAGTCCAAAACTATTGTGTGAACAGGCCAACAAGACCTGTTTGGCAATTTCCCTGACGCAATGTCTCGAAGAAATGGTTGTCTGTTGGGGCTGTCTGCCCATTGAGCGTGCCCAGCAAGGCTTGCAAGTCAAGCGGTGGACGGCTGCAAAAAACTGCAACCAACTGATCGGCCCCCAACGGGTGGCTCACACGGAACTGTACCGGAAAACCAATATTATCGACGCCTTTGTTGTCTTGTTCGCGTAAGGGATAAAGATACTGGATATCACCGTTTGACGCGATATTGAAAAGGGTCAAAAAATTCATCTCTGGGTGAGGTGGAAAAAAGGTAAACCCGACACGCGCACCAACACCGTGGGCCATGCTGTCTTGCGCCGCACGGATGTCAATTGATGGCACCCCGTTGCGTTTTGAACCCCTAACAACGTCAAGCGCAAGGCCACGTGCAATCAACCGCCCTGCTCCACCAGTGATCGTCGTGATAGGATCACCAGTGTGGTTCAGAACCTCCCATTGTTTCCCTTGATCTACAAAGGTAAGAAGCGCGTTAGTTTGAACTTCTGTATAGCTTATCCCTTCTAGTCCGGGTGGAATAACACCAATAAATCGAACCGGTAGCCCTTTGGTCGCTAAGGATGCAGGCGCGCTTGGTGGGTTAGGTTTTGCCGCAAGAATGAAGGCTTCTTTACTGTCGCCGCGTGGCAATATCCGTGGCTGTTGGGTTTGGTTCATATGCGTAAAAACGCGATCTTCCAAGAAGTTCGACAACTCATTGCGCGTCACGCTCCCGTTTTTATCAAGGTCAGCAGCACCGTCCAAGGCCTTGGCAAAAAACCACGACAAAGCTCCATGCGCTCTGTCGCCAAACCGTGTTTCGGTGACCAAGCGATCCTCAGATGCCGTGGCCAAAATTTGTGTTACGTTCGGCAGCTCGTCCGCTTCGTCATCGCCAATTTCCGCCTTTAACTCTCCCAAGATCGGATCAAGTGGGATATCCCAAACGCCACCACTGCGTGTCAGTCCCATCCCCGCGATATTGACGTTGCGTGTCAGCCCCGCAGAGTGGCAGCTATCCATCACCCAAATGATGTTATAGGCGGCTTCCTTGGACAAAAGTTCGCGGAGCTGATCGTCTGAAAGCCGCCCAACGCGCGGGTTCTTAGGGTCAAACTCGTGAAACATGATCGTTTCGTCCAAGCCATCAGTCTTTTCATCGAATGGTTCAGATACTTCCCTTTCCTGACCGCCGTGGCCCGAGAAACTGACGATAATAGTATCGCCAGATTTCGCCTCAAGTGTCATTTCTTTCCAGCCAGCCAAGAAACTTTTAACCGTGGCACCACTGTCGATCAAAATACGGCTATCAGGCAAATCGATGCCGGCGCGGCGCATGGACGACGCAATCAAGGTGGCGTCATTCACGGCCCCTTCAAGGTCCGAAAGTTCGCCAACTGGTGCTGGAAATGCCTCAAAATGTTCGTAGTCATCAACGCCCACGACCATACCAAACTGCGCACCCCATGAAGGGCACGCCAGAAGGCAGGAGGTTGCGCCCACCGCTAGAAAATGCCCTATCCTAGTCATGCAGAACTAGCTCAACGCGGCGAGCAATAGCGCGGCGTTCTTCGTCGGAATAGATGGATTGGTCAACATATTGGGGCGGTTGTCTTTCGCCTTTTCCATCCACATAAATTTGCGCACGAACGCCTTGGCCACTTAGAAAACGACTGACAGTTTCTGCGCGTTGTAAGGATAGGCGTAAGTTGAAAGCGTCAGAGCCGACTTCATCTGTATGACCGACTACGCTGAGCCGCTGAACCTTGTTGGACAGAAGGAAGTTGGCGACGGTTTGCGCCTCACGAACTCCTGCATAATCGAAATCAGCCGAACCAAATGCGAATTTTATCGGCAAATATACGGCTTTTACTGAGGTCGCTACAGCGTCGGCAACGGCGTAAACTTCCTTGTCGGCACCCACGTATGGGTCAACAGCAGGCACTTCAGCATATGTCGAGTCTTCGTCCGGCGCGACGTAAGTTTCGGTAGTTGCGGTTGGCGCGGGTTTTGAACCCACCGCTTCGATTTGAATGCCACGCATAGCGGATTTCAAAACGCCAGACGCTGCACCACCTCGGGTAATGGTCGAGGACATGCTGCCCGAGAGCATCATGTTCTCTTGGGCCAATCGGGCGATCCGTTCTGCAACAGGCACCAAGCGCACATCAGAGCCGGTCAGAGTGGGGTCCGTGATTGTATCGAGGGCCGCACTGTACATTCGCGCGGCCTCTTCCCGCTGACCTCTTTTGGCAGCGATATCACCACGCACGGCCTGAACCGCCCAATGAAGGGCTGGGGCATTGGCCAACATTGCGTCTGCCCCATCCAGATCGTTGACAACAATCAATTGCTGCGCACGTTGTGCCAAAACAGCAGATGCTTGCCCCATTGCGGCGCGCTCAGTTGCCTGACTGCAACCAGCCCCACGCACAATATTTACGACAGCTAAAAGAGCGTCCGGACTTTGGCCATCCAATTCAGCACGTAATTGTGCCAAGGATTCATCGCAGGTGGCCGCCTCAACCAACGAGGGTGAAAGGATCAGAGCTGCGACCGCCAAAGTTTGAGAGAAATTGTTCATTTAGCTTACTCCCTAGCGTGACACGTTGAAAGTGACGTGGTTCGTCGCACTTGCACCGCTGTCTTGCGCAACTTTGTCTGCGGCCTCGATCGCGATACCCCGCGTTAGGGGCAATGAGCGTTCCTTTGCATAATCAACAGCAGTTTGCCGATCCATACGATGACCATCCAGCCCACCTTCGCGACAGAAGGCAAGCATGGTCTCACCCGTGCCGGGCGTATCAAAGCGGATTCGCAGGTCGGATCCAGTGTATGGAATGCGGCGTACTTCACCCGCTTCAAGGAAGCGTGGACCAAGGATGGCTTGCGGCAATTCCTCAATGCTTTTACTGGCTTCAATATAGAACATTTGAAGCTCGCAGCGTTTGTTTGCGCTAATGTCAAACTGAAGCAGATCGTTGACATACACGTTTGTTTCAGGAACAGACAAAGCCAGTTTCAACCTGTCCACACTCATTTGCGGCGCAGGATCATAATCAAGCGGTGCGGTGACTGCAGCCATATAAGGGGCCTCGTATTTGGCAACCTTTTCGCCCAGTGCCTTTTCCACCTTCACTTCGTAATCAGCCGACGCTGCCGCCGAAACAACATAGCCACCGTTCAAACGATAAGGTCGAAGATCCGTCAGACGCGGTAACAGTTCCGAGTAATAAGTTTCCAACTCAGAGCGGTGTACTTTCGCACCGCCATCCATACGACTGATCCAATCCGCCAGAACAACCGTCAAACGCGGATCCCCTAGGCTACGTGCGCGTGAACGCAACATATCAACATCCATGTGGAACTCGCGAGCGAGGCCATTGAGATCGATTGAATTGAAATGTAGGTCGGCAAGGTAGGTAAAGATCTCACCACCGCCCGCACTTGAAGGGGCTGCAAGGCTTGTAAGACGACCGGTTGGCGACAGTTCAGTTGCGTTAAGGAGCGAAAGAGATTTCAGGAAAGCTTGGCTGTCTGCCTTGTAGATCTCACTAAGCTCCTCGTTATCAACATAGATTTCCAAAAGAACGTCCAACTCTTCGCGGGAATAACGCTGCGAAGACATTAGAAGATCACGCATTTGGTCACGTTTGGCGATCATACCGTTGGCGTGACAATCAAAACATGAGCGGGCGTTTTCTATCTCCACACCTTTGCCAATTGGCTTGGTACGGAAGGACACGATAGACGCAGGGCCCACCAAAAGACGGTCGCCATTGCTTTCGGACAGATAGTAACCCTGTAGGCCATTGGGCAACGAGAAAATCATCTCCCCACCATCATGTTCAAAGGCTTCTAGGCCTGAAGGTGTATAAGACAATTCTTCTGGTCCATCTGGGTGAAGACTTAAGGATTGGCGGCCTTCATCACCCGCAAAATCATAAGATTTCCAGTAGTATCCGCCACGCTGCAATTCAAAGCGTTCAAGCATGCGGTTGTGATCAGAAACCCCTGAAGCCCCTGGCAACATCGCCGCACGAATGACACGTCGAGATTGAATTTCACGTTCCACATCAAGACCGATTTGACGCTCCAGATCGGAAATCTGTTCGGTTAGGCCCAAGAACATATCGTAATAGGGGGCCTCAGAACCGAAATGCGTAAACCAGTCGGCCCGCATAATCGGAACGGGGGATCCAACGGCATCGGCAACAACACCCAGCAGCGGATCAGTCGTCGGATCGATGCCGTAGGGATAAACCTCTGCAAGGTCTGTAAAGGCCGCTTGAGTAAACCCTGAACGACGGGCCGTCTCAGTGTACTGACCAGTTGTAATCGCGTTCCAAACTTCGGTTGTCCAACCATAATCGCGCATATCGATACGAACAATCGCACCTTCCGTGCCCGAGAGTGGCGTAACCGGAACCACACGTGGACCTGTCGAAACCGAGTTCACGAATTTATTGAAGGCTGCATGCAGATAGAACATCGGATTGCGACGCGCACCTGTTTGGCTGCAATCAACCTCCGAAAGTGGTGTGTTTGCAAAACTGAAATAGCGATAAAAAGCGCGATCAGGCTCATTGATTGCTGAGATGTCTTTTGCAACAGCCAACATACGTTCGGCGCGTGTTCCACCCGAAAATAGGGGCATAGGCACTTGTGCAACAGCCACTGTTTCAACCACCGAAGCCGCAGGTGCCGGAGCGGCCGTTTCACCAAGGGCAACGATCCATTTTCGCAGGGCATCCACCTCTTGGGCGTTCATCTTTTGGCCAAGTGGCATGCGGTTTGACGCAATCGTTTCATAGATCGGCGAGGCATCAGGATTGCCCGGCACCAAAATGCGTTTGTCAAATGGCATGTCTGCAATGTCACCTGTCGGGAACACAGAGCCATAGGTTTTACCCGGTGCGTGACACGCGCGGCAATAGGTTTCGATCACCTGATCCGCTTCAGCGATAATCGCAGGATCAACGCCAACAGCTTTTGTTTGAACTGGGGCCGCAACAATAACTTCAACCGGTTCTTGTGCTTCACAATAAGCATCAACGCGCGACACTAGAGCTGTGGCCATTGTCTTGTCGGTCAATTCGCCAGCAACCGCAGCGACTGTGACTGGAGCAAACATTGCATCCGTGATTGTCGTCGAGGTTGTTGCGCGCTCTGCCACAACAACAGGTTTTACGTCAGAAAACTGTGACACATCAACAGTCGTACCAGTCAGGTAGGCGTACATAGAAGCACGGTCAGAGTTGGACAAGGCAGCGGTAAGGCGAGAAATACGGCGCATGGATTTTGCTGCCATGGGATTGCCATTCAGCTTGCGACCCTCGGCCATGGCACCGGTAACAAACGCTTCTACACCAAAGTTATTTAACCTCTCGGCCGTGATGTTAGGAGCGTAATCCCCCAACAGGCCGACCTCACCCTCAAAGGCGCGGTCCACGTCGAGTTCGTATTTAAAGCCAAAGCTGGTATCACGAGGCGTATGGCATTCTGCGCAATGGCCAACAGCTTCGACCAAATACTGGCCCCGTTTCATTTGATCATCAGCCATGCGCTCCAGCTCAGGACGACCGCTTGTCCAGAAGTCGAGGATCGTTTGGCTAAGATAACTGATGTTGTGTTCTTTGGACGGGCTGTCAGCAGTTGGCAGGCTCACCAAGTGGGCACGTAAGTCAAGAACGTCTTCGGGTTCCATCCGCGCATATGAGGTGAAAGGAAAAACCGCGCCGAAATACGTGCGGCCTTCGGGGGACACACCATTGATGACCGCGTTAAGAAAGTCAGCGTTGGACCATTTCCCAATGCCATGAGTTTTATCTGCTGTGATATTCGGTGGATAAAGGTCGCCAAACTTGGTTTGGATTGCCTCCCCGCCAGCAAGAAGATTGTCATCGCCATCTACAGCATGACAGGTTGCACACCCACCCGCCGAAAACATTATCGCGCCATTGGCTTGATCTGCTTGGTAATCAGCATAAGCTAATGGGTCAAAAAGCTCTGTGGCGATGGATTGCGCAGGATTTAAAAAGTATGCCGCGACGGCAATGATGGCAAAATGTTTCTGTAACACTCTGGACTCCTATCTAAATTCAAATTCTTCAAAATGAAAAGAATTTGGCAACTTCGCCATTTCCTTTAAATCATCAATCATTCCGACCCGCATCGGGGCCGGACCGCAGAACCAAAAGCCTGCGTTTGTCATCTCAAAATCAGGGATGCTTACTATTGTTTTAACATCCATCCGCCCGTCAGCTTCGCTGACATGGAGGTGTAGTTTAAAGCCTTGGGTGCGAGCTTCAGCCGCGCGCAGGCGATCAAGGCCAACAACCTCTTCGTGTTTTCCGACACAGTAAATCAACACGATTTTGCGCTTATTCTCAACTGTTAGACTGTCAGCAAAGGTCAGGAACGGGGTGATACCAATCCCCCCTGCCAACCAAACTTGTGTATCTTCGCCTCGCCGAAAATCAAAGCCGCCATACCCTGCTTCGACCGACATTTTGTCGCCCACAGCCACAGCCTCACGCACCCGCGCCGTGTAATCGCCAAGCGCCCTTATCGAGAACTGGATGCTCCCGTCCTTCCCCATGCGTGAGATCGTGAAGGGATGCGGTTCACGCAAACCTTTCTTGCCAAATGAGATGACACCAAATCCACCCGGACTAAGCTTTTTAAAACCACGTCCTTTCGGGGCCGCATCAATAATCGTCGCGGCTGGATGTTTTTCAACATTAGTCACAACAAAGCGGCGAGGCCGAAACGGTGCCAAAATTTGAGTATAAAGAAAAGACAGTATACCAACCACGGCCATAAAGTTGAGATATTGTGCCGGCGCTGAATTTGCGTTGAACGGTACTCTCACAAACAACTGGTGCAACGCCAGCGCTATAAACACGACACCCATCAGACGATGCCCTATGCGCCAAATGTTATAAGGGATCATATCTGTGCGTTTCTTAGGCAGCCTTTTTAGCCAACTCAAGAGGATCAGAACCACCAAGACAGGAAAGGCAAATTTTGCAATATCTACGACAGTTTTGGACAGACCGGAGGCTACTGTCCTACCATCCAAATCCATACCGACAAATTTGTGAAACAACAGCAATGGAAGCAAGCTGATCCCAATCCATTTATGCGCCTGATACAAGCGATCAAGTCCCCCAAACATCGGCTCAACAAAACGGGGACGGGTTGCCAGGAACAGGTTCACAGCCATCAACGAGAAAGCAGATGCACCAGCACAAAGAGCCAGCACACTTTGCACATTCGCGCTGCCCGCACCAAAGACGATCAAGACACTTGGGCTCAAAACTCCAAGCCCAAATATAAATGCAAAAATCAACATTTAAAGTTCCCAAAACTGTTTGCATACCCAAAAGGAGCTTTATAAATCACCGTTCAATTGCGAAGAACATGTCTTCACTGGACAGCCTAGTTCTAGTCACTGGCACTTGTCTTCCATTAGTCAACATCGAAACACTGTCACTTAGCTGCCTGAATAATTTACCCACCTCTAAATTTGGTTGGACTACCAAATCAGAAAATGCCTTGGCATATGGACTGTTTTTGTCAGTACCATCCTCTGCAACCTGTCCACTTTCAGCTGCAAAGCTTACAATTTGGTTCTTGGAAACCGCATCCGTTTCTATAACTTTCAAACCACGGCTGACAGAACGATTTAAACCAGCAACTTGGGTATTGAATGGATTATCTCTACAAGCGTCTACCATAACTAACGATAATTTAGATGAGCCCGCCGCGGCATCAATCGCCTCTTGCAGATCAATAACGTCGTACTTAAGCGCAGCCGGATCATCCATCAAAGCGTCGGTGGGAACAAGGTAATTACGACCATCTATTTCAATACCATGCCCCGCAAAGTAGAATAGACTGATGTCAGCCTCTTTTGCATTAGAAGAGAACTTTGTAATCGCGCGGCCTAGCTCACGACGCGTTAAATCCAATGCCAGCTCTACTTCAAAGCCCACTTCTTCAAGGGAGCGCGCAATTTCTGCAGCATCAGAACTCGGATTCCTCAAGGGAGTTTGTTGAGAGTATTGGGAATTGCCTATAACCAATGCTTTTCGGTTTGTGTACTTGCCCAATGTTGTCGTTTTGACAACCTGAACTGGGTCAACTGGCGGTGTAATGATATTGCTCGCCACAACTGGCTTTGGAATTCCGCAATTAATTCCTGCGTTCTGTGCAAATTCCACATGCGACTGCAAGGCAGTATCTGTAGACCAACTCAAAGAGCCCGTTTTGAAAGAGATTGCCGTTCTGCACAACTCAGCAAGGGAGCAAGCTGAAGGATTAGCTTCACATGTTGCTATTGCGGCTGAGGTCACCGTGTTGGTCATTACACCGCAAGATACGCCTTGCTGTTTAGCAAGAGTAACATGCTCTGAAGCGGAAATGTCCGCTCTCCAAGCTTTTTGACCGTCGTCGGCGAAGAAAGTACCAACTTCACATAGCTCAGCCAGTGAACACACACTTGCTTTTTCTTCACAATTCGGAACCTTAGCAAGGACCACTGGGTCTGGCTCAACACCACAACTCAATCCAGCGCCCTTTGCAATTTCAACATATCTCCTCAGGCTCACGGTTCTCAGTTCTGTTAATCTTTGCTTGTCACTCCAACGACGGACACCATTGTCAACGTAGCTAGCACGCTCGCACAATTGCACGACGGAGCAAATTGAGGGGTCATCATCACAGGTAGGCTCATAAATATTTTGTGATGCAATTGGTTGCGCAAGTGCTATTGTCAGTGCGTTAACTGCTTCTGGTGCATCTATTGACTCAGCCAAAGCTTCAGGCTGCAATCCTGACTGCGCCAGGGCTTTCAACTCAGCGGCATCCAAACGGCAGTCACGGGTTGGGGTTGTTGTTTCAGTTCCAGGTGGCCACCCTGGCTCTTCGTAAAAATTGAGGAAGGACAATCGCATTTCCAGCTCAGAAACTGAGCCAATCATCCAAATCAAGCCTGAGATTCTATCGTGGTCGATAAAATGTTTTTGCACTGAATTTACAGACTGCAAACGATCTTTAATTTCCTTCGAGTTTGGTAAAACTTCGCAAGATGAACCACGTTTGCGTGCCTCAAGGACAGCCTCTAGGGCTCTTCGTTCGAGTTCCCCCAAACAATCTTTCTTCCCATCTTCCCACTGGCGAAGTAGCTTCTCACCACCGGTGACTGCTCGGCGATAGTTTGGCCCCGAAACTCCGTCAATGGCAGAGGTGTAGAGGCCCAAACCTTGGAGAACCTTCTGGTTAAGCCGAACGTTGCGCTTATTTTGGTTGCAAACTCTGACTTCTTTGGAAAAAACTACTTTCTTGCCACCCATTTGCTGCAAGCAGTGTTTTCCAACCGTTTGCGTGTGGCCAATCATTCTTTTACGATAGGTTTCCCAATATTCTTTTTGATCGCCAGAAGAACCATCAACAGCTTGGTTGTAAATTTCATCTAAATTTCTTCGATCTGTCAAAAATTGACACACACCGCTTAAGATCATCTTATCCACGTCTGTCAAAGTGTTGCTAAAATTCCTTACACTTATAGGATCACCACCGTTTCCATGAATGTAATATTTTCCACTTTGCTTGTAGGTAATAGCATCTGGGATACGGCTTTGAAATGTTCTTCTACTCACTTGGAGGTAAGTTTTAGTTCTATATTTGTATTCAGAATGTAATGAAAATTGCACAGTGAGCGGATCAGAATTAGCTGTGAGCCTAACATCGTAAATACTAATATCTATAATTCGATTTACCGAACTAATATTATACCCACTGACAGAATACGTTTTGTAAGAGGCAGCAGCAACTTCAGAAGCAACTAGAAAGACGCTAAAAAATGCTAAAAAAATTGCCTTAAAATAAATCACAAGCCTTATCTAACGCTCTCTTTATGATACAAGTATGTATTGGTTGCAGACTTCAATTTTGCAGTCAACCAGGCCATAAAAAATAATCAGAGTTAAATTACTCAAAAACCAATTCTATGCGCTCAATAATTGACGCCACTCAGCCATAGCAGCGTCACTGTTCAGCTTGAATTGAGTGCGTGTACAGATGGCGCTTCCAATGACACACCACACAGTCGTTCTAACCCCACACCCAGCCCATGATGGCAGGCGGGAGTGTATGGCGATGAGTGTAAGGAATAGCAGAGCGTCATGGGTCTAGTGGACACAACTGCGCAGGCGTGCGCGCGTGGGGGAAATGCAATCTCAAATCAAGTACTCCAAAGCGTAATGTGACGTAGACTTACGTCATTTTGTCTCGCTGAGTGTCTCGCTGAAGATTTACATTTGGCGAGACAGATCATGTAAGTATTTGAAAAAGTGGTGAGCCCGTCCGGGCTCGAACCGGAGACCTACTGATTAAAAGTCAGTATATCACACTGTGTCATCATGTTTCACATGGTTTCATGTTGGTCATTAAGCCTCATAATAGCATAGTATATTGCTAATTGTTGTGTCTTATGGGTTCACCTTGTATCATACAATCTCATGAACGGTGAAACCTAAGTGAAACCTTTGAGAGAATTTTATGGCAAAACGTGTTCCTCCGCTTAGCGCGGCCACACTAACCAAATTCAAACCAGATCCTGTAAAGGTATTAGAGCTGGTTGACGGTGCTGTGCCCGGCCTCAGAGTTCGCATTACGCCTGCAGGAACACGCAGCTGGTCGCTCAACATACGCGCACAGGGCAAGATGCGACGCTTTGATGTTGGTCGTAGCCTTGGCTTAGCTGAAGCCCGCATAAAAGCAGAGGACCTTCGCCGTAAAATCAAGGATGGTGCAGATCCAACCGCTGAAAAAAGAAGCAGCCACCAGCGGACCCAGCTCGCATCACAGGGCATTGGAACCTTCGATGCGATTGTGGAAGCATATTTTACAACAGGCCAAGGGGCAGGCTTATCCACAAAAGACGATCAGGTGCGACGTATTCGATCAGTCTTTGCTGTGCATCTCAAACGTACAGCATTGGAAGTAAAGTCATCCGAACTACAGATGTCTATAGACAAGCACGGGGCGAAAGTATCGGCGGCGCGAGCTACAGGCTATCTGACACCTGTTTTGCACTGGGCTAAAAGGCGAGACTTGATTATTGGCGAATTCAATCTTGAGAAACCCCTGCAAAACGCACCCCGACAAAAGGTACTAACGGAAGTTGAGCTTGCTGCTCTATTACCAACGTTTAAGAGCCATCACGGTGTTTGTGCAAAGTTCATGCTGCTTACCGGGGCGCGGATAACAGAAACCACTGCCGCCACTTGGTCGCAAATTAATCTGGAAACTAAGACGTGGACAATACCGCCCGAAAACCTCAAGGACACACGCCCCCTGCAGGCACGACGTCACAAGCCAAAACAAGCACTGGCGATCCCACTGTCACGGCAAGCTATTCAGTTACTGACAGATACACGGGAGGCCGAAACAGAACGACGGCAACTAAATGGGTTGCAAGAAGAAATTAGAAAACAGGATTTATTATTTGTTGGGCCGCGCGGCTCAAAACTAGGCAACTGGGACAGGTGGTTAAAGGCTACAACTGCTACGACCGGCATAACAGGCTGGTCAGCACATGCTCTGCGCAGGACCACAGCTACCTTGGCTGGTGACTTGGGAGCGCCACCACATATCGTTAGTGTTATACTGGGTCACTCCAACGTCGGTGGACAACTTGTGGCAGGTTACAATCACAGCACTTACGGCTTTGAGCATCGGCAAATCCTTCAGGACGTTGCAGATAAGTTAGAGGTAATTGAAGGGAGTGTTACGTATGGATGATGCAGCGGGAAAAATTCCATTTAAAGAGGTCGCCGAACGCTTGTATCAAGAAATGGTTGAGAGAGAATACGAGGGCGAGCCTCTAGACAGTAAAGCAACAGCATATCTGAACTATGTTCTCCAACGCGAACGCATCCGCCAGGGCGCAACGGATGCAGGCCAACGTCAGGACGCAGTGGACTATGAAACACTTGTAACGTTAAAGAACGCCGATTCAGACGACCCCCAACATGCTCATGCGATGTTAGCCTTTCAAAGGCTCAGCGTTGATCCGATCAAAGCAGCTGAATATGTAGAGCGATTAATCACGTCTAGACAGACAGAGCTCAGCCAAAAAATGACGGATATCGCGAGCAAACAACGTCCAAGGGGCCGCAAGCCTTTCGCAAAAATCATTGATGAAATCGTCAGACAAGACCCAAGTATATCCTGCAATAGCGTACTTCAAAAACTTAAGAAGCATGAAGAATTTAATGTGATTGATGATAAAATCATTTGCCACGAACCACACGATGAAATGCCTGTAAGTGGGTTGAGCCAAGCTTTGAGCAGGTCAAAAGCAAGGTTGCTAAAAATATTAAAAAAAAATTCACGCTAGCGCCGTTAACGTGAATCTTCCCATGTTTGTTTACCTCATGTTCACAATGCACCATGAGGAATCACGATGTTACATGTAGATTTATCTTTTTTTGAAACCCTCCCAGATTCAGCTCTAATTAGAGAAAAGCTGATCATTGGGGCGGTTCACAAGTCACACGAGGAAATGCCGGTAGAAACCCCGCGCATCGTACCCGTGTCCAGAAGTACTTGGCGTAGAATGGTCAAGGCGGGACAAGCCCCTGCCCCCATCAAATTGCACACAGGTATAAGTGCGTGGCGGGTTGGTGATCTGAGATGTTGGCTGGCGTCGCGGAATGGCAACCACGAAAACGGCAATTCAAAGTAAAATCCGCGGCGCGATGACCGTGGGCTAGCTTAGCGTGTAATGTTGTTGTTACAGCTGAATTTTACCTAATTGTGTCTCGTGCCTCAAGTATGAGGTCATCAATATGACTGATGAAGAACAACAAACTTATCCCGATATGATTGAGCGTTTCATATCTAAAATAACCCAAGACTGGTCAAAAAGCTCAGATCAGGTTGGGCTGTTCGAAATGCGGTGTTTGGGCGAAAATGGAAAAACTGTCATCCACCGCTTTGCACCGGACGCATTGCATGATGCTGTAGATTTTGCTGTCCGAATGAGCGAGGTCAGGCTGAACATCTACATGACGATCAATCCGATCGATATGAACGCTTCCATAAAAGCAGGCAAGGGTGCCACAGACACCAACATCCTGCGAACACATTACAATTTTGCAGATGCTGATGATGCTGCAGGACTTGCAGGACTTGCTCAACTTTGTAGCCTAGTTCAACCCGATATCGTTGTGGTAACTGGCCTGGTGCCCTACGAGCGACGCCACGCTTATTGGCGATTGCACGAACCGTGTGAGGATTTATCTGCATGGACCACTGTACAAAAAACGATCGCCAATAAGTTCAAAACTGACAAAGCTGTTAGCAACCCTTCGCGAATAATGAGGGTTCCCGGCACTATCAGCTTCCCGCCAGAACGCAAACAAGCACGCGGATATGTTACTGAAATCGTTACTCTCAGAGAGGCTTGGTAAAATGGTATTGCAGAACCTTGATCACTGGAAAGATATTTTAGGGGTAGAACCAGAGACCACCAAATTGCCAATTTCTGAAGCCACGAAATTCGACACAAAAAAAGCTTTTCGAGAAGCTCAAGCTGGTCAGGACTGGTATCTAAATGTCTTGCGTCTAGTCGGAAGCTGGGTAGCTACAGGATTGAGCAATGGGGCGATCTACAAGTACTCTGAGGCACTAACATTAAGTGGCTATAGCGTGGAGCAAACGCGATTAGATTTAACGCCTATGATTGAGGGCGCGCGCAATAAAGGGTTCGATAGAAATAGGGGATCATATTTCAACCAGCCGAAAGATTTTGACGAAGTAATGAGCGAAAGCTGCTACTTTCAGAACGGCGGTGGACTTTATTTTTTTGATTATCGAAAAGTCAAAAACCCAGATACTAAACTCTGTAACTTTATTGCAGAAATAACCCATGAGGTTACAAAAGTAGACGGGCAAAATTCGTTCAAAACGTTACTGGTCCAAGGACAGCAGTCTGACGGGACCTATTTCCCCTCCGTGGACATTGAAGCAACCCAGTTTGACGGCATGGACTGGGTGATGTCCCATTGGGGAGCGAAAGCTATAATAAATGTAGTCCCAAAATCTAAAGATCATGTCGCAGCAGCGATAAAATCGCTTTCATCATATGAGATGAAAACTGTTTATCTTCATACTGGCTGGATCGTTCATGCTAAAAAGTACGCCTATTTAAGTGCGTCTGGGGGCATCACAGCAAATGGATATAGTCCCGATTTTGCAACTGAATTAAGTGGGAGTCTGAATAATTATGAGCTGCCCGCGCCATGCACTGATATGGAGGTTCCAGTTACTAAGTTTCTGGAGCTATTTTCAGATTTAATCGATGATGGGACCGGATTACTGATTTTGAGCGGAGCATTCCGGTCAATATTTTCTGAGTTTGTCCCATGTACTGTCAGTCTTTACCTCCAAGGCACCACTGGTACCTACAAATCAGCTGTTGTTGGCGTAGTACAAGCATTATTTGGCAAAACATTTAACGGGTCAAATTTGCCAGAAAACTGGAGCTCAACAGGCAATGCGATAGAAAAAAAGGCGGCTCTTGCAAAAGATGCGATGTTCGTCGTTGATGACTTCGTAGCGCGCGGAACTCAGTCAGACGTCGCACGCATGCATCGTGATGCAGAGCGCGTCCTTCGGTCACAAGGCAATCAATCCGGACGAGATCGTATGACTTCAACAACAGAGTTGCGCGGCGCGAATGTTCCAAAAGGAATGATTTGCTCAACTGGAGAAGACCTTCCAAACGGACATTCGCTCCAGGCCCGCTTAGTCATCATAAATATGAAGAAGGGGAGCACCAATACTGGGGTTCTTTCACAGCTTCAGGATTACGCTCAAACAGGCGATTTAGCTCAACTGAACGCCAACTTTATACGATGGATTGCAGCTGCTGCTGACGACGGGGTTATTGAGCAGTATTTCATTGATGCACTATCATCTTGCGCTGAACAACTTCCGACGGAGGGCCATGCGCGGACCCGGGATAATCTTAGCCAAATGTTGGTTGGAATGTGGATTTACCTGCAATATGCAATCGATGTGGGCATCATGAATTTAGAAGCTGCTGATATCTTCAAATTGCAGGCCATCAAAACAGTATTAGCACTCAGTCAAATACAAGCTGGTGTGGATAAAGATTCATCTGATGCCGAAAGGTTCGTCAAGGTGCTCCAATCTGCTTTAAGTATGGGGAGCTGTCATTTAGCAAAGCAAGGCGGAGGATGTCCAAAATACTATACCGCTGCTGGCTGGAAGATGACTGGTGCTGGTAGGTCCCAAAAAATAGAAGGCCAAGGTGTGAAAGTCGGATGGATGAATGACAAGCACGTCTTCATAGATATCACGGCCGCTCAAAAGGTTGTAAAACAATTATCGCAGGCAACTGGCAACTATCTGGGAAGTAGCGATAGAGCCGTCACAAAGGCGTTGTACGAAGCAAACATGTTAGCTGAGGTGTCCAAAGATCGTCTGACTATAAAGGTGACTGTTGAAAGCCAACGCAGAAACCTTTTATGCATGGATACAAATCTGTTCATGGATATTGATTACGATGTAGTTGCGCCAGAACAGCTATTTTTGGATTACGATGTAGTTGAGCCAGACCACCCCATTTTGGATTGCTTAGATGGAGATATTCCATTTTGATGTCCCAGTGTCCCACTAATAAAGTGAGACACCTGGAAAAACAGCAAGCAGTACAACAACAAAAAGAGGAAGGTATTATTATTTATTGGGACAGTGGGACACTTTGATTTAATCAATTGTTTTAATTGTACAAAAAGTGTCCACACGCTATTTTTACTTTGAGACTATTGGGACACTCTCTACTATTTTGCCCGAATGAAATCACACCCCAATGAATTTGCGGCACCAACATTATAGGTCCATTGCCCAAGGACCGCGGCCCATGCTTAGTGGGTACCCCTTAGTGGCATCCCTGCTTGCCCCTGAGGAAGGCCGCAGTACCCCCCACGGTAATCGGTCCAATGCCAATGGTCTACTATCACCGCCCCCCTATTTGAACTGATCCCGCCAGTCCTTGGACAGATGCCCGTGGTCCACGAACCAAGACTCCAGCTCCTTCAGTTCGCCACGCATCTGACGCCCCTCCTCGGCAAAGCGCCTCGCTTCTGCCCGCTTCTCTCTGGTGAACCTGCCATGCTTGGTTCTAGCTTCTGTGAGTCGCGCAAGACCGTCCTTGGTCCTTGGGCCAGTGGAAGCACCGCCATGGAGCCGACACCGGCCATTGCGCTTGGTCCCCGGACGCTGGCACAAAGTGCCTCGCCGGGTCCGGGCCTCGCACCTCTGACCCTGCCAGTTTGGGCCGTAAAGCCATGGTTTGGGATTAGCTTTCATTGTGCTCACATATCATCGGTTTATGGGGTTTTATTATACCCCATCTTGGATGACTTTGCTAGGCATGCGTGGCTTGGTCCAAGGACCGCGGCCCGAGCAAAATCATCCAACGCCAACTATTCACAGGTAACACTGATAATAGGTCGACGGTGCGTGGTCCCATGCCCACGGCCCTTGGCTCCGTGTCTTAACGTTAGGCATTGGGCTAAAGCGGGCATTTAATCAATTTGCAGCGAAGGGCTTCTTTGAGCCCATACTGTGAATTCGTCTATTGTGCTGCGCGCGCTCGCAGCACCTAAAATTTTGTATTCGCGTGTTGTCATGTCAAACTACCGCGTTAGAGCCCATCGTTCATTTGGCTCGCATAATACTTTTAAAGGTCGCGCCCATAGCATTTTTCGGGCGAATTCGAACATAGCAACCCTTAAAGCGCTAATCTAAGAGGTCGTTTTTGCCAGCCATTCTTTGCCTTTCAACATGGCATTCCAATAGATCCAGGGCAGAACTGACTTTTTTAGGAACCATGCGGCGCGCCTTGGCTTTGTGCTGTCCCACGGAAAGCTGGGCATGAGTTTTCCACCATAACCGAACTCTGCCAAAATAATTTTGCCGTGTTCGACGGTTAACGGGCACGATCCATACCCATCATAGGCTTGCGGCATCGCAGCTTCCTTCATCTGCGCAATCAGATTGTCAGCCACAATTGGGGCTTGTTTACGCGCGGCGGCTGCTGTTTTGGCATTTGGGGTTGAGGTCACATCCCCAAGGCCAAAGATATTTGGGGCGATAGTGCTTTGCATCGTCGATTGGTCAACAGCCATCCAGCCAGCTTCGTTTGCAAGGGGGCTGTCTTTGATAAAGTCTGGCGCGCATTGGGGTGGACAGACATGCAGCATATCAAATTTGCGCTCTACCAGCCGCGGGTCTTCGCCTTCTTTGGCCACCTTGAAGGTTGCTATCTGATTGGGGCCGTCGACCTTCACCAGATTATACCCAAAGTCGAGATTTATACCGTAGCGGTCAACATATTCCATTAGCGGAGGCACATAATCTGCGCAGCCGAAGAGGACCGGCCCTGCATTGCAGAATGACACATCGATATCTTTGATTTTACCCACCTGCATCCAGGTTGAGCATGACAAGTACATTGCTTTTTGCGGCGCGCCTGCGCATTTGATCGGCATAGGCGGTTGGGTGAAAATAGCTTTTTCCCCGCGCATTTTTTGAACCAGTTCCCATGTGTAGGGTGCAAGATCATATCGGTAGTTCGAGGTCACACCGTTTCGACCAAGCGCTTCCTCAAGCCCCTCAATCGCAGCCCAATCTAGCTTAAGCCCCGCCGCCACTACGAGAGAGCCATAAGTAAGCACCTTTCCATCTTCAAGCCTGACGCTATTCTCATCTGGTTGAAACGATGCAACGGTCCCTCTTATTTGTGTCACATAAGAAGGCATGACACTGGCCGTGGATCGTGCCGTTTCTTCTTTTTTGAAAACGCCCGCACCCACCATGGTCCAGCCTGGCTGGT
>Ga0228672_1000067_pt1 | contig 76179 bp, 53 predicted proteins | sample 90DmetaG_FD_182788 | JGI IMG/M metagenome (GOLD analysis project Ga0228672, IMG submission 182788) | Seawater microbial communities from Monterey Bay, California, United States - 90D | ecosystem: Environmental > Aquatic > Marine > Coastal | place: USA: California | collected 2016-11-08 | reverse complement strand
CAACGAAGACGAAAAAAAGATTGCTTTGAAAGCTGCAAGAAAATTAAAATTACCCGTTTGTGGGGTCGATATCATACAATCGCATCGTGGACCTTTAATAATGGAAGTCAATTCGACTCCAGGACTTGAGGGAATTGAAGGCGCTTCTAAAAAAAATGTTGCACAAGCAATCATAACCTATATAGAAAGAAATAGAGGCTTATAATTAAGGTTTTATTTTAACAAAAATCAAAAGGTGAAAAAATCAGAACTAAGAGCATTATACAAAACACTAAGAAAAGAGTTGAGTTTAAAAGATATGGACGATTTGAGTCTTCAAATCGCAAACTTAGTTCTTAAACTTCCAATATGGAAACATTCATTTTTTCATGTATTTCTGACAATCGAGTCCTTAAAAGAGGTTCTTACTGAACCTATTATATCTATTCTTTCAGGAAAGGATAAACATATTGTGGTTTCTAAAAGCGATTTTAAAACACAATCTATGTCTCATGTATTACTTCAAGACAATACCGTTCTAAAGCGAAATTCGTGGAATATTCCAGAACCAGAAAATGGAATTTCAATACACAATGAGCAAATAGAAGTGGTGTTTGTTCCTCTAGTTGCTTTTGATGAATTGGGAAACCGTGTTGGGTATGGAAAAGGATTTTATGATGAGTTTTTGAAAAACTGTTCAAAGGATACTATAAAAATTGGACTTTCATTTTTTGAAGCTGAAGCTGTCATCTCTGATATTGAACTGCATGATGTGCCCTTAGATTTTTGTGTGACTCCTGGAAAGATTTATAACTTTTAAGTCGTTGAGGACTTTGGAAATACTTTTTTGTTAAACACCAAAAGTAATCCAACACCAGTGCTAATTGCCATATCAGCTATATTAAAAACTGGATCAAAAAAAGAAAAATAATCCCCTCCAAAAAATGGAAGCCAGTCAGGGAAATACCCTTTAAACAAAGGAAAATAAAGCATGTCAACTACTTTTCCGTGAAATAGATTGGCATAACCTTCAGTTGTGAACATAGTTGCTGTTTTTCCTAAACTTCCATCGAAAAGGATCCCATAAAAAACAGAGTCAATGATATTTCCTAAGGCTCCAGAAAAGATCAAAGCGAGCGCAATAGTCAAGATTTTTGAAGACTTTTTTTGAAGGCTTTGATAGAGCCAATATCCAATACCACATACTGCGAAAATTCTGAAAATTGTTAAAAACAATTTGGCAGTCGAATCGGAAATAATGGAGGAAAAATCACTGAATTTGGCACCCCAAGCCATCCCATCATTTTCGATAAAGTAAATTCTAAACCACTCAAAAATTTTCAGTTCTTGCCCAAGTTCAAAATGAGTTTTAATATATATTTTTGAAACTTGATCTATAAGAAGAATCAATGCAACTAATAAAAATGTCTGTTTTTTAGACATTTTATTTTTGCATATTCTTTGCTTCTATACTTAAAGTCGCATGAGGAACTAACTCTAGGCGTTTTTTATTGATGAGTTTTTTAGTTACTCTACAAATACCATAGGTTTTATTTTCAATTCGGTTCAAGGCGTTTTTAAGATCTCTAATAAATTTCTCTTGACGTATGGCCAATTGAGAATTTGATTCTTTACTCATTACTTGACTTCCTTCGTCAAAAGCTTTAAAGGTTGGTGAAGTATCTTCAGTACCATTGTCTAAATCGTTCATATAAGCACTTTTAATAAGGTCTAAATCGTGCTGCGCTTTCTCAATTTTTTTTAAAATAATTGCTTTAAATTTCTCTAAATCTTTATCCGAATATCTGCTTGTGTGTTCAATGGACATAATTATATGGATTTTTGGATATACAACTTGGTATTAATCGCATCAAAAGAAATGTCATCACCTTTCTCTAGTTGCGCTACTAAGCGTAGGTTTTCCGTTAATGTTTCTAATTTAATATATTCTAAGTTTTGTTTTACTGCATTTTCAATAGCTATATCTGATTGTAGATAAACCTCAATTCGATCGGTAAGTTCAAATCCAGAATCCTTTCTTAAATTTTGAATTCTATTGACCAATTCTCTCGCAATTCCTTCCTCTTTGAGAGCTTCAGAAATAGTAACATCTAAAGCAACTGTTACGGCTCCTTGATTAGCTACCAACCATCCTTCGATATCTTGAGAAGTAATCTCTACATCATCGCGTTCCAAATTAATACTTTTTCCATTAATTTCAATACCTAACTCTCCTTTTTCTTCAATTTGCTTGATGTCTTCAGGAGTCATGGTTTGGATAGCATTAGCAATGAGTTTCATATCCTTTCCAAATCGAGGACCCAGTGCTTTGAAGTTTGGCTTAATTTGTTTCACTAATATATCTGACGCATCTTCTAATAATTCAACTTCTTTCACATTGACTTCGTGTTTTACTAAGTCAACTACGGCTAGGATATCTTCTTTTTGGGTAATAGAATTCACCGGTATCATGATTTTTTGTAATGGCTGACGCACTTTAATCTTTTCTTTTGCTCGTAGGGACAAGACTAAAGACGAAATCGTTTGTGCTTGCTCCATTTTACGCTCTAAGTTTTTATCAATTAGAGTCTGGTCAACTGAAGGAAAGTTTGCTAAGTGAACACTTTCAAAGGGTTCTTTATGTGTAGCCGAATTCAGATCTAAATACAATCGATCCATAAAAAATGGGGCTATTGGCGCTCCAAGTTTAGCAATGGTAACCATACAAGTATATAAGGTTTGATATGCTGATATTTTATCGGTTTCATACTCTCCTTTCCAGAAACGTCTTCTACAAAGACGAACATACCAGTTACTTAAATATTCTTGTGTGAATTCAGATATCACACGGGCTGCTTTTGTAGGTTCATAGTCCGCATAAAAGGCATCTACTTTTTCGACTAATGTGTTTAATTCTGATAAAATCCAACGGTCAATTTCTGGACGGTCTTGACTGGAAATATCAGGCTCTGCATAAGTAAATTTGTCAATATTTGCATAGAGTGTAAAAAAGGAATAGGTGTTGTATAAGGTTCCGAAAAACTTTCGTTTGACTTCTTCAATTCCTTCCACATCAAATTTTAAGTTATCCCACGGGTTTGCATTGCTAATCATATACCAACGTGTTGCATCTGCGCCGTAAGTGGATAAGGTTTCGAAAGGGTCGGTTGCATTGCCCAAACGTTTGGACATTTTCTGTCCGTTTTTATCTAGAACCAGCCCATTGGAAACCACATTTTTGTACGCCACAGAGTCAAAAACCATAGTTGCAATTGCATGAAGTGTGTAAAACCATCCCCGCGTTTGATCGACGCCTTCCGCAATAAAATCTGCTGGAAATGCTTTGTTATTATCAATAAGCGGTTTGTTTTCAAATGGATAATGCCATTGCGCATAGGGCATACTTCCGGAATCGAACCATACATCAATTAAATCGCTTTCGCGCTGCATAGGCTTTCCAGATGGGGACACCAATATAATGGCATCTACAATATTTTTATGTAAATCGATTTTGGCATAATTTTCAAGCGAGTAGTCGCCGACTACAAAATCTTCAAAAATGTCATTTTCTAAAACACCTGCTTGAACTGCTTTTTGCATTTCTGCTTTGAGCTCTTCTACAGATCCAATACAAATTTCTTCTTTTCCATCTTCAGTTCGCCAAATTGGTAGTGGGATTCCCCAATAGCGTGAGCGTGATAAATTCCAATCGTTTGCATTTGCTAACCAGTTTCCAAAACGACCTTCGCCAGTGCTTTTTGGTTTCCAATTAATGGTTTGATTCAAGTCAAACATCTGCTCCTTAACGTCAGTAATTTTTATAAACCATGAGTCTAATGGATAGTATAAAATAGGCTTATCCGTTCGCCAACAGTTTGGATAACTGTGTTTATATTTTTCAACCTTAAACGCTTTGTTTTCTGTTTTAAGCTTGATCGCCAATTCTACATCCACAGACTTTTCCGGAGCTTCACCTTCTGAATAATATTCATTTTTTACAAAACGCCCTGAAAATTCCTCAACTTCGGGCCTGAAACGTCCTTGTAAATCTACAAGTGGCACTAAGTTGCCATCCGCATCTTTTACTAATAATGGTGGGATTTCTGGTGTGGCTTGTTTTGCAACAATTGCATCATCGGCTCCAAACGTTGGTGCGGTATGTACAATTCCTGTTCCATCTTCGGTAGTTACAAAATCCCCTGAAATGATTCTAAACGCATTTTCTGGGTTGTCGTTTGGTAAGGCATAGTCTAACAATTGCTCATAAGAGATCCCAACAAGATCTTTTCCTTTAAACGATTTTACTACATAAAATGGAATGGTTTTATCAGATGACTGATAACCTTCCAGGTCTTCAGCGTTTTCTACTTCTTTAAATTTTCCATTAAATTGTTTTTCAATCAAAGCCATTGCGACTACAACATTTGTAGCTTCAAAAGTGTATTGATTGTAGGTTTTTATGAGAACATATTCAATTTTTGGACCTACAGTTAGTGCTGTATTACTCGGTAAAGTCCAAGGTGTGGTCGTCCAAGCTAAAAACAAAATTGGACCTTCATTTTGCAAGAATTCGGGGAGTGATGTATCGTTTGCTTTAAATTGTGCTACAATGGTAGTGTCCGTAACATCTTGATACGTTCCTGGTTGATTCAGCTCGTGGGAACTTAAACCTGTTCCCGCTTTTGGGGAGTAAGGTTGAATCGTATAGCCTTTATAAATAAGGTTCTTGTTGTAAATTTGTTTGAGGAGCCACCATACACTTTCCATATATTTTGGGTCGTAGGTCACATAAGGATCATCCATATTGACCCAGTATCCCATTTTTTGAGTGAGGTCATTCCAGATGTCAGTGTAGCGCATCACTGCGGTTCTACAGGCAGCATTATAATCTTCAACAGAAATCGTTTTACCGATATCTTCTTTGGTAATTCCCAATTCTTTTTCAACACCCAATTCAATAGGGAGTCCGTGTGTATCCCAGCCAGCTTTTCGGTTTACTTTAAAGCCTTTCATGGTTTTATAACGTGGAAAAATATCTTTTATAGCTCGTGCCAATACATGATGAACACCAGGAAGTCCGTTTGCGGATGGTGGACCTTCAAAAAACACATAAGGCGGTTTACCTTCCCTAGAGGTAATACTTTTATTAAAAATATCATGATCCTCCCAAAACTTTAGCATCTCGTCTGCTACGTTTGGTAAGTTAAGTCCTTTATACTCAGGAAATGTCGTGCTCATTATCAATTGCTATTAAGGTCGCAAAATTAAGAAATTTAAATAAAAAGCCACCGAATAAAGCAGGTCATTTTGTGTTTCCCTAGGATTCTTAAATTTATAGGTTAAATTTGACCTTAGTAGGTCTTCTAAATCCTATTTTTTTAGTAATATTACACGAACGAATCCTACTATGTTGACTTCATTATTAAAAAGCATTTCTTATATTTTACATCCCTTACTTATGCCGTGGATGGCTGCGGTGTATTTTTTTTCAGTAACAGTTGTTCAATACCACCCAATTAAAGTCAGTATTTGGTTGTTTTCAATTATTTTTTGGAGTGTTTTAGTGCCCTTGATTTTGTATTTTATCTTAAAAAAAATAAAATTCGTCCAGACCATTGATCTGAAAACATCCAAAGAACGGATTTGGCCGTTATTTCTGAATAGTATTATTTTAGGATATTTAAGTTTTGGTCTTTTACCAAAATCTATATGTGTAGAGTTGCACTATTTGTTTTTAGGGGCTCTAATAACTGCATCTTTTGGGATGATTTTAGCAATTTTAAGATTTAAAACAAGTATTCACATGATGAGTACTGGAGGTGCTTTCTTTTTTATGGTTTTGGTTAATTTGCATTATGGTTTTTCCATAAGCGGCATTTTTGCACTTTTTATTATTATTATGGGTGCAATGGCGAGTTCGCGATTGCATTTAAATGCACATACCGTTAAAGAACTTGTCGTTGGCTTTGTTGTTGGCGTTCTTCCTCAGATTTTAGTATGCAATTACTGGTTATAACAAGTAGAAAATAAGACCAATTTTCAACGCAGTCATATCTATAGATTGTGCATTTGTAGAAGAAATGGAATCAAAAATTGGATTCAAACCGTAATAGACATAGCCGTTCCAAGTATTGTAACCAACACTCATGGTTAATCCGTACTGCCACGGATTCATCCCAGTTAAACCTCTGTGTGTTTCATTATCTAGCTCTCCTTTGTACACAGATTTTGAAGCCAATAGATACCCAACTTTTACTCCTGTATATACCCGCCAAAACTTATACGTTTGAGCATTAGACGTTCGCCAACGAAATTCTAATGGGACTTCTAAGAGCTGTTGGGAGAAATTGTTATTGGAATAATCTAAACCTTCTAAGATTGTGTAGGTAGGTGGAGACGTAGCGCTAATTCTAATGTTTTGATTAAATGTATTTATAGAATAGCCAAGTCCTAAACCAATAGCTACATTACGCTGTTTGTTGATCGGAAAATCTCTAATAATTCCCAAATGAAATCCTGTCGAAAAACTATTTTGAGATACTCCAGTCGGTAAATTTACGAGTGCATTATAAGTAACCCCAATATAAATTTGATCTTCTCTGTACAAGGAATCTAATTCAATGACAGTGTTAGATTGCGAATATAGAGCCAGAAAAAAGTTGCTGAAAAACAATAAAAATATACTAAATCTCATTTCAAATGTGGCCTTGATTGATGGTACTAAATTAAATAAAAAAGGCATTCTAATAGAATGCCTTTTAACTATTTTAAAAGCGTTTTATTTGATATTATTCAGTGCATCACCAACTCCAGTGGTGTAGTTAATTTTAAGTGCATTAACTTTTCTTAGTTCGTACTTAACATCACCTACAATTCCCATATTGGCATCTCTATCAACTTTTAGTGCAACGGTAAGAAACGGAATTAATTCCTCTCTTAAGGCGGCTCTTTCAGCGCCAATAAATGCTCCCACTTCTGAAAGCTCTGCAAATTGATCGTTCAATTGAATTCTTGATTCGGTTCCAAATTTTTCATAACCCGCACTTGGTTTGCCCATATAAATATAGCTTACCGGATTTTTCTTATCGAGTTTTTCTACTTGGTTTGCTACTGGGAGTGCATTCTGGATTTTGAGTGAGTTTTCACGCATCACAGTGGCTACCATAAAAAAGAACAGCAACATAAATACAATATCTGGAAGCGAAGCCGTTGAAATGGCTGGTGTACCTCCGTCAGATTTCTTTTTAAATTTTGACATTTTGTTTCTTTACTTTTTAAGTTAGACTACTGAACTTCGGAAAGTTTCTGAGGAAACTCTACTTTTATCTGATTAATCACTTCTTTCAACTTTGTTTTGTTTCCTACAAAGCGCGCGTCTTTATAATTCTTTTGCATTTCTACAAAATTCATATCTGTAAACCCTTGTGATGGACCTAATTCTAGTGCTCTTCTGTTTCGAAGTACATTATAGGCTGCTACCAATTCATTTTGAACCGATATATAGGTTGCATAGGATGTTTCTCTATCGTTTTTTAAGGATATAATTGCTTTGTCTGGATTATCTGATGAGGACGAATTTTTAGCGCCTTTACAATAGGTACAAGTTCCGTCTCCATTATTGTCTAAAAACTCGATAGCCGCAGCTCTCAAATCTTTGATTTCCATTAGTTCTTCTTCGACAAGCAATTGATCCTTCCCGTTAAGGAGTACTGTGAAAATATTTTTTTGTTTGATTACAACGTCTTCCTCATTTTCTTCAATAGGAGGAAGTTTACGATTGAGTCCAGAGTCTTTTTCTATGGTTGTTGTGACCAAGAAAAATATTAACAGTAAGAAGGCAATGTCGGCCATAGAGCCCGCATTCACTTCTGGTGCAGATCGCTTTGCCATATTATTTTACTGTTTTTTTAATTCCAAACCATAACATTATTCCACCAGCAATTAATGCTAATAGATAAAATAAGTACAAGCCAGCACCAATTAATTTTGAACCGCTTTCGGAGAGCATATCGCCATCTTTGAGAGGCGTTTCTACGCCATCAGCAAAACCAAAGTAGCATAGCAAGGCTAAAACTACAAAAGCTGCAACTCCAGTAAGGGTGTTTTTCAGGTTCGCTGAGTTTGAAGCTGTATTGAGTACTGAAAAAACTAATACAATAAGGACGGCTATTGCTAAAATAACATAAGCCACATACATAAACATGTTTACGATACCACTACTCTCGCCTGCTCTTATCTCGTCATTCCCAGTTGAGATGATGTCTCCCAGGAAGTAGATTGAAATTACACCAATGACAATAGCTACAATTTTCAATAATTTTTGTAAATCCATAATTATTTGATTTAGTATTGAGGTGTTATTATTTTTTATTTTTAACCAATATATCCATTAAAGATATAGAGGAGTCTTCCATGTTGTTTACAATGCTGTCAATTTTAGCGATGATATAATTGTAAAAGACTTGTAGTATAATTGCAACAACCAGTCCAAAAACTGTTGTTAGTAGTGCAACTTTAATACCCCCTGCAACAAGTGATGGTTGCATATCTCCTGCTTCTTCAATTTTATCAAAGGCTTGAATCATTCCGATTACAGTTCCCATAAACCCTAACATTGGTGCTAAAGCGATAAATAATGAGATCCAAGATACGTTTTTCTCTAATTGTCCCATTTGAACACCACCATAAGCAACGACTGCTTTTTCAGCGGAATCTAAATCTTCGTTAGCACGATCTAATCCTTGGTAAAAAATGGATGCGATAGGGCCTTTTGTGTTTCTACAAACTTCTTTAGCGGCATCTAGTCCTCCAGAAGCTAAGGCACCTTCTACTTCATCAATTAATTTTTTAGAATTGGTAGTTGAAAGGTTTAAGAAAATAATTCTTTCAATTGCAATTGCAAGTCCTAAAATAAGACACAATAAAACGATACCCATAAATCCAGGGCCTCCTTCAATAAATCGATTTTTAAGTTCTTGGTGAAATCCGATAGATTCTTCTGCATCATCTGAGGCAGCCTCATCTTGAACTGGACTTACAATAGTAGTAGTAAGAGTGTTAATGTTCGTGTATGAAGTCGCACTTACAGACCCGAATGCCATTACAAATGCAATAGCTAGAATTGGAATTAATCTTTTCATTGTTCTATGTTGTTGATTTTATTAAAAATATTACTGTTTATACAAGATGTTAAAGATATAAAAAAAATGTAATTCCCAAAATAAAAATGACAAAACTCAACAAATTACAGTTGAAAGTTTTAATACTGATTTCAAAAGAAAAGTAATTGTTTGTCAATCAAAAAAAGCTTAAATCATTAATATAAAGGCAATTGCAGAGAGGAAGGGATTCGAACCCTCGATACGTTGCCGTATACACGCTTTCCAAGCGTGCGCCTTAAGCCACTCGGCCACCTCTCTTTTTTGCTTTTTTGAGCAGCCCAAATAAAGAAAAAATAGTTTAATTGGTAAAATTTTTGAAGCCTAATTTTAGGATATTTCTCCACGAAGACTTGTTTCAAAAACTGTTTTAAACATGTTTTTGGGAGTTTCGAGCCCCAACATGTACATTAATTTTGTAATTGCTGACTCTGTAGTCATATCCTTTCCGGAAATTACCCCTAGTTTTTGTAAGCTTTTTCCAGTTTGGTAGTCATTCATAGATACACTCCCTCCTGCGCATTGTGTAACATTAACTACAAAAATACCTTTATTTATAGCTTTCTCAATTGCATCTAAAAACCAACTTTCTGTGGTGGCATTACCACTCCCATAAGTTTCAATCACAATTGCTTTGAGACTTGGAATTTCTAAAACCGATTGTAAAATAACAGGGGTAATTCCTGGAAATAGTTTTAAAAGCACACTATTTGTATCCATTTTTTTATGAACAACCAATTGAGCTTGTGAATAATTCTTGTGCAATATTTCATGACTAACCTTTAAATGTACTCCAGAAGTTACAAGTGCAGGAAAATTTAAGGACGCAAACGCCTGAAAATGTTCTGCATTAATTTTTGTAGTGCGATTCCCTCTGTATAATTTATATTCAAAATACAACCCTACTTCTTTGATTACTGGGCTGTTGTTATTTTGTAAAGCGGCAATCTGTATAGAGGTTATAAGGTTTTCTTTCGCATCTGTTCGCAAATCGCCAATGGGTAGTTGTGATCCTGTAAGGATGACAGGTTTTGAAAGATTTTCGAGCATAAAACTCAGAGCTGAAGCGGTATAACTCATCGTATCGCTGCCGTGTAGCACAACAAATCCGTCATGGGTTTGATAGTTTTCTTCGATTATTGTAGCTATTCCAATCCAATGGGACGGATTGATATTGGACGAATCTATTGGAGTTTCAAAAGAAACGGTATGAATATCACAATCTAATAAATTTAGTTCTGGAATTTTTTCTAAAAGTGAAGCAAAATCAAAAGCCTGCAGGGTTGCTGTGATTGGATCTTTAATCATTCCAATAGTTCCTCCAGTATATATCAATAGTATTTGAGGTTTCATAAGGCTTATAGTTTGAAAACAGCTTTTGAATTCTGAGTGGTAATCTCTGCGATTTCGTCTTTTGAGACCCCATAAATATCCGATAATTTTTCTAAAACATTCAAAATATAGCTGCTTTCATTTCGCTTGCCTCTGTAAGGAACGGGTGACAAGTATGGGGCGTCTGTTTCTAAGACAATATGTTTCAAATCGATTTGATTCAAAAATTGATCAATTTTTCCGTTTTTAAATGTCACTACACCACCAATTCCAAGTTTCATGTTATGAGATATTGCTAGTTGTGCTTGTGATAAGGTGCCTGTAAAACAATGAAATATCCCAAACAAATCAGGACCTTTTTCTTCCTCTAAAATTTCAAAAACTTCATCAAAGGCTTCGCGACAGTGAATAACTATTGGTAATTTGTACTGTTTGGCCAATTTAATTTGAGCTCTAAACATATCTTGCTGTGGCCTTAACGTGCTTTGATCCCAAAAAAGATCAATCCCAATTTCGCCTATGGCAATAAATTTTCGAAGCTGTAATTGCTCTTTAACATGGGATAATTCTTCTAAATAATTATCTTTAACATGAGTTGGGTGAACGCCCATCATCAAAAACATATTATTTGGGTAGCTGTTTTCAAGCGCATACATGGCTTTTGTATAGCTAGAGTCAATCGCAGGAATAAAAAATCGAGTAACACCTGCGGCTAAAGCACGTTTAATAACTTCGGTTCGATCCGCATCAAATGCTTCGCTATACAAGTGTGTATGTGTATCTGTGATAATCATAATGCAAAAGTAAGATTTTGAATAGTATCTTTGTTAAAAAATAATTTACTTTGAAAACCCTCCCTATGTCTTTATCTGATTTTTTATTAAACAAGTCCTATTGTAAAATAAAAATGCACCCTATTGCATCCAATCATTTTAAAATTATTTCAAAAATTAACGGTGTAAAAGGAGTATTTCTTGTAGACACAGGTGCATCCACTACCTTTATAGACCTAAATCTTAAAGAAAAATTCAAGCTCACATCTATGCCTTCAAACATCAAAGCCAGTGGAGCAGGTCCTGATAAGATTGATACATTTCTCTCTAAAAACAACACACTTTCAATTGGGAAATGGGTAAAAACGCGCTTTCCAATCGCATTAATAGACTTAAGCTCTGTGAATAATGCTTTTGAATCTATAAACGCCTCTACAGTTGATGGAATCATTGGGGCAGATGTTCTAAAAAAAGGATTTGCGGTAATTGACTATGAAAAACGGTATCTGTATCTAAAACACAAATAACAGTTACCAAAAAAATCCCGCAGTTGCGGGATTTAAATTTCAAGTGATGTAATGGGTAACGAATATGGAACAACCACTGCTTTTCCACGTTGGCGTCCTGGCTTCATTTTTGGTAACATGTTAATTACACGTGCTGCCTCTTTCTCTAATCTTGGGTGTGGTGCTCGGGATCGAACTCCTGTTACATTTCCATTTTTATCAATTTTGAAGATGACATTAATCCGTTGTTTTCCTGTTAATCCTAGGTCGCCTGCTAAATCTGTATTGAACTTTTTTTGGACGAATTTTTCGATTTTTTTGGACATGCATTTTCTTTTTTCAGCGTTGGACCCTTTTTCGCATCCTGGAAATTCAGGTACATTTTCGATTACGGAGAAAGGGACTTCAACGTCCTCATAAACCTCCTCAACCTCAACATCTTCAAACTCAACAATCTCTTCTTCTTGATCGGTTTCAGTGGATTCAATGACTGTTTCTTCGACATCTTCTTCATCCTCTATAATTTCAATGACTTCTGGAGCAGCAGGCGGTGGCGGTGGCGGTGGTGGTGGCTTGACTAAATCAATAATTGGGATTTCTTCTTCGTTATCTTTCTCGAGGTCTAGAACACCTACATTAATATCAGATTTATCGTACGACTTGTAATTAATGGACTGATACGAAACAAATAACATCAATACTAAGCCAAGGGCAAAATAGATGGAACTGTTTTGACCAACATTAGCTTTCGGATTTTTTTTTGGCAACCGTTTTTGAGGTTTGTCTGGTGGTGATTTCATAGGGGTAGATTTTAGAGGTTATGAAATATATACCACAATAAATATACCAAAAAATCCCGCCAAGGCGGGATTTGTATAATTTTACTAAGCTAGAACAGATCGCTTAATCTTGAACTTGAAATGTAATAGGTAACGAATATGGAACAACAACGGCTTTTCCACGTTGACGCCCTGGCTTCATTTTTGGTAACATATTAATTACACGTGCCGCTTCTTTCTCAAGACGTGGGTGTGGTGCTCGAGATCGAACTCCTGTTACATTTCCTTTTTTATCAATTTTAAAGATAACACTTATACGTTGTCTTCCTGATAACCCTAGGTCACCAGCTAAATCTGTATTAAATTTACGTTGTACAAATTTTGCAATTTTAGCAGACATACATTTTCTTTTATCCGCATTAGAGCCTTTTTCACATCCTGGATATTCAGGCACATTTTCAATCACAGAAAAAGGCACCTCAACATCTTCATAGATTTCTTCGACTTCGATTTCTTCGACTTCAATTTCTTCGTCTTGATCCGTTTCTGTAGACTCAATAACTGTTTCTTCAATCTCTTCTTCATCTTCGACGATCTCTATAACTTCTGGTGCCGCTGGCGGTGGTGGTGGCGGTGGTGGTGGTGTTAACTGATCTATTAAAGGAATTTCTTCATCAAGTTCTGCATCTAAATCTAACTTTCCTATGTCAATTGATGATTTATCATAGGTTTTATGATTAAGAGCACTGTATGATAAAAACAACATAAGTGCTAAACCAACTGCGAAATAGAGGGATGCATTTTTACTAACATCTGCTTTTGAGTTTTTCTTTGATTCCATTTTTTGGTGCTATTTTTTGCGAGGGTTAAATTACTTAAAAAATTAATAACTACACAACTGTTTAAAGTTTTTTAACTATTACTTCTTTTTTTGCGTTAATAATGAATGCCATTGTGAGAACTCCAAGACAATTTGCTACAAGATCAAAGACTTCAGTTGTTCTATGAATAGAGACGATTCCTTGTAGAATTTCGATAATTAATCCAAAGCCTATTGACAGCAAACTTGCTAAAACCAAACTTGATTTTGATTTTAGAGTATGTAAACTCATAAACCAAAACAGACAAAGTCCCGCATACAAAACAAAATGGGCTATTTTATCATCATAACCGGTATTAAGTTTTGGAACGTCTGTAAGATTCACTAAGCTTAAAATACCTAATGAAATTGTGTATCCCACAGAGATGCTATGAATCAAGATGTTTTTAGGCACCTATAACGGCTTTATAATCGTCAGCACTCAAAAGAGCATCAACATCGGCGGGATTTGTGACCTTAATTTTGATCATCCACCCTTGTCCGTAAGGATCGTCATTTACTTTTTCAGGTTCTTCTTCTAGAGTGTCATTAAATTCAATAATTTCACCTGATACTGGCAAAAATAAATCAGAAACTGTTTTGACTGCTTCCACAGTTCCAAAGACAGCATCTGCTTCTAATTCCTCATCCAAGGTGTCAACTTCAACATAAACAATATCCCCTAACTCACCTTGTGCAAAATCGGTAATTCCAACGGTTACGATATCGCCGTCAACTTTTACCCATTCGTGATCTTTTGTGTATTTTAATTCTGATGGAATATTCATGATTTTATCGTATTAATGTAGTTTATATTAATTTCCAAAGTTATAGCGTAAGGTAAATCCTGAGCGAATCGTTGTTTGAGGAAATGCCGTTGATATTGCATATTCCGAAAATGCATAATCAAAGTAAAAAATGGCTGTTAAGTTTTTACTGAATGCATAATCTGCTGCATAACGCATACTCCAAATTGTTTGTCCTGCACTCACTTGATTGTTATCTAAATCTAAATACCGAATGATAGTTTTATTATTTCGCATTGAGACATCAGCTTTCATATTCAAATCACTTTTTATGATTCGACGTGGACCTGCTAATTTTGATCGTATTTTTAAATCTTTTATTCGATAACCAAGCCCAAAAATATATTCATCTCCATGAATTTCAGTAAGAAGGTTATTATCAAAACTTAAAGATAAACTTCGGTCTTTTTTAACTTCTGCTGTCACTTTAACTGAGTTTTTCATTTCAAAATCGAGCTTTACCAAAGGACTGAATTGTTCCACCAAATTGATGTTGCTGTATAGGGTTTCTGCTTTATAATTACCAGATTGATCTAAAGTGTTCTCATTAGCTTGAAACTCATAGGCAATGTTTGGATTCGCAGCATTGTAATCAAGATTTGTTCTGAACTGATTGATGGTATATGATGCATTATAGCCGTGAGTTAAAGAAAACCTTCTAAAGTGCTTTTTAAACCACTTATTTTTCATGAAACCAGTATATTTCAACGTCCAGTTAGGAAGTGGAATATCTCTAAAAGCATCCAAGCTGATTTTATTTGATTTTTTTCCGGAGTAAGCCGCTAAAAACGCGGGTAACAAAACGGCTTGACTGTTCTTTCCAAAGCCTTCGGGGTAGCCATCTGCATCTGTAGAATATCCATTGGCACCATAAAAGTTCTGAGCCAAACGGTTGGCTATTACCAAACGGTTGCTTTTAAATTCTTCAAATGGAACTGATTTATTTTCGTCACTTTGACTAAATGCTGTTTTAATCAATACCGTTGATATATTGAAATTCCCAAACGTATTTTGGATTAACGAATTGTAATTATTCCCAACTGCATTAAAAGTTTCCGCAAAGTTAGTTGCATAGGTTTTGCCTCCATTCAAATCGATTTTCAAATCGGGAATGGGCTCCATATTAATTGAAAAGTCAATATTTTGGGTATGTGTTTCTGTGTATTGCTGGTTGAAATCTTCAAAGGTTGTAAGCCAGCCATTTTCTGCAGATATTCTTCTGATATCGCGTTGACTTCCAAAGGTATATCCGGCGGTTGGTCGAAGTGTTCCTAGAAAACCAGGAGACGGGAGGTAGCCGGGTAAAAAGGAGCTGTTTCCTTCAGAATAATTGACCTGCATTCGGTTGACGCCAGTTAACAATCCAATTCCAAAATCTTTCAAGTTGAATTTTTTTGATTTGGAAGACACTCTACGGTTTTGAGTGTTAGCCTCTGTTTTTCTAGCTCTACTACTACCTCTTCTGGATGATTTTTTTATCCCTAAATAACGATACAGTTTGCGCATATCAAACGATGTATTTAAGTTGTGTTGGTTCGCATTTGATATCGAATTTCCTAACGTGATATCGGCATCTCCTACCAATAGGTCAGACCCTTTGTTCCATTGAAAATCCCCAGTGTAAGAATAATTAGAGGTCACAAAACTTAATGCCGGAAATTTATTTAAAGGCAATTCATAATTAATTCCTAACTGTTGTGTATGCCTGTTTGGATCACCAAAATCAAAGAAGCGATCCCATATCCCAAGTTCGGGGTCCTGGTCGCCATTTAATTCGTCGTCAATAAAATAGTTTCTTACAATATTATTTGTTGATGAGGTAAAGTTTAGTCGTAACCCATCTGTTAGGTTATAATTGATGGTGTATTGAAAATCAAACGTATAGTTTCTTCTAATCAATTCATCGACCGTAATATTATTAGCTCCCAAATCTGCATCTCTAAATTTCTGGCTATTAAATTGTCGTACAAAATCAGAATTCACAGAAAGATTGGAAGGCAGTAAGTTAAAATTAAAGTCTTTTATGAGTTTCCAGTATTTATTTACAAATAGAGAATCATTTTTCTTAAAAGGCTCCAATTTGAGGGGGTTAAAACTATAATTATAATTGGCCCCAACTCTTGCATTTTGGTCTAAAGCATCTTCAATTTCAAAATCTCTATGTTTGATTTGATTGAAAGCGTAGTTCAACGTTAAATTTTCGACGTCATAAACTCTTGGTTTAGCATCACCTGTACGTTGTTTTCTAACGCCTATAAAATTAATACTTTGTCGTTTTGTATAATCTTCCGATTGGGTTTTGATGCGTTCGCGCTCTTCTGCAGAGGTGGCAGCATCCAATCGACTTTGAAGCTTTAAATCTTTGTATTGTTGGTCGTACTCGGGTGTAATGAGTTCTTCACTTTGTCCGTAATTAAAAGGAATTTCTAAGCCCCATTTTTTGGGTAACAATTGCCCTAGGTTCATATTAGTAACCACATCGTATTGTTTCAAATCTTCACGACTCCGTTGATTTGGTCCTTGTTCTAAACTTCCAAAACCAGTTGTACTTCGTTTTGCCGTAGCATTAATGTTCATAAAATCAGCGATGTTGGAATCCACACTCATAATGGCAGCCCATCCGCCTTCATTATCCATATCTGCAAGGCGCAACTCATTAAACCAAACTTCTGCGCATTGTGCGTTTGCACCAATATTTTTAACCCCTACCATTAAAGTTCTGACATCTCCAAAATTTGGATTTCCTTTAATGGCAATGCGTTGTTCAGCTGGCGCTTCATTTAAATTGGTACTAGAATTTAATGAAAATGGTGCAAATTCTCCAATCGGATTCTCTTGTAATTCCCCATCAATAACGTTGTAAAATGTCGGATTTTCGTTACTTAGAGTCCCTTGGCTAATACCCAAAGCCTTTATCTTTTCAAGAAACTCTAATGGGATATTAATCTCATTGTACTCAGGCCAGACCTCGTTTGGAGCGGATCCTGAAGCTCCTGAAGATTTACGTAAAGGAATTTCTATTTGGTAATAGTTTTGACTAAAGTCATTTCCCATTCTTATAAACCCTACTAGGGTTCCTTGTTCAAAACTGTCAGTTTCACCATCCTCGGCATGAATAAACATTTTCAGTTTTTTGTACTGACGCATATCCACATTGATATTTTTGAAAACTCCCCTGGCGTCTTCTGACTCCAAGTCACAAACATCCACCACTAAGGATTGTTCGTTTTGACGTACAATAGTGTTGTTGTTATTCAGTTGCTCACGTTCAACTCCTGGTGGAGAAACATAACCACCGTCATTTTCTTGAATTCCTACGATACCAACACTAAAAGTGGTGCCCTCTGATTGCGTAGCCTCGTTAGATTCTTCGTCTAACGACAACTGATAACGACGCCAATCACTTCGCACTAAATCTAAAGTTCCAAATCGAAGTACTGTTGATTCTGTGAATTCTTTTAGATACATACGTGCAAATCGAATTGATCTAAAATCGGATACCCCTCCAATCGCGTTCGTAAACTCAGACACTGGAATTCTAAACTGATACCAATTGATTGTCCCAGAAGACGATCCATTGGGTAAGGTAATATTTGAAACGGACTTTCTATCGACGATATAGGAGTTGCTAGGGTTATTCAATTCTGCAGTAGAAATATCTACTTCATATTCGTAATAACTGTCTATGGTATTCATAGTGTTATCCCTATTGATGTCTTCTACATCTGGGAGTGTTGTCGAACCACGATCGGTGTCTGAAACTGTATCTGGTGAATTCCCTTCAAGTCCATTATACCTTTTGTAACGCTCAAAAATATCCCCTTCTGTATTTAGGTAATACTTGTAGTTATCATTTGCGGGGTCATCTAGAGCTGTAAAGGGTGCAAATCTTGTATCGGATGTAGTGCTTTCCTCAAAATCATCATAGCCATCCAAACCAACATCCTGATTGTTTCGTTCGGTGCCTTGTGATGAAAACGCATAAATTAAGGACTGGTTTTGAGGGGTTACGGTTCCCCAAGTGGTTGGCGATAAAAAACTAATATTACCATCTTCTGGAAGTCCATTTTCATATTGTTTTTTTCCATCTTTAATCACATCTTCCGAGATGTTTCCTAAGTTAAAGACTAATTTTCCACCTGGATTAGACGCGTTGTCCAAAAAAGGATCCATGAGCCAAAACTCAATATACTCTACATTTGATTGCTCAAAATCAGTAGAGGTAAGTTGTCTTGTGATTCCTGCCCAACTGTTTTGCGGAGTTTCTAAAATCCCATCCGCGGCATCAGGCTTATAATTGTAAGGTCCTCTTTCTGTAGGGTTATACACTAAATCTAAGGTATTGATAACCGTATATTGTCCTGTGACAATATCGACTTGAGGAAATAGTTCATCAATAAAAACTCTTCTGGCGTAGAGGTCAGAAACATCATCATCTGTAACACTTCCGGGACGTTGGCTGCTGTAAAAAATAGGATCGACTGTGTACCAATTTAAATGGGCTCTATCAAATCCGTTTTGATACCCTAACTCATCTTCAGCTCCTTCTGCATATGTGCGCCCAAGACCTTTAGGTCGACTTGATAAAAACCAAGATTGAGGACTTAATAAACTAATCCCATTTTGTGTGCCTTCAAAATCATCAACATAAGACGTTACTTCGCTATTAAAATCGGTACCTTTTGGGGCACCAGGTTTTAGATAGGCAAACTCCCCTCGAAGGGATAGATTGGATTCTACATCCGTATCAATGTTTGGTAATTTGTTGGCCAATCGGGTAAGGAATGGTACTTCAGTGGAATAGTTTCCATTAAACCCAAAAATAGTATTGTTAATTGATTCACTACCGTAATTTGCCTTTTGTGTGATGGGGCGTTCATTTAAGTTTAACACGGTAGCTCCCAACACAAAGTTTTCATTAAATTGGTGCTCGACGTTTATTCCTGTAAAGCGTTTTGTTTGTTGTCCAAAAACGGCATTGTTTTCGACAGACACCTGAATTGGTGTATTTGAAGCCTGCAATGAAGGGTCTAAGATTTGGACCGTTCCAATCTGATAATTTACGGTATAGTCAACGCCTTCTACAAGGACACGCCCTCCAGCAGTTACTTTTACAGATCCTCGTGGCACATTAAAAGCGCCAATCGGAATACCTGATCCTCCAGAAGATTTATAGCGCCCACGCATCAAAAATTTATTTTTTTCACTGTCTTGTAAAGCCGCAGTTTTTGTGTTCTTATAAAGCGATCTGTAAACGTATTTTAATTGATTTGGGTTATACGTTGTTTCGTCACCCTCATAGTTTTCAGAAGCATCGACACGCAAGGTTTCAAACAAGTAACTTCCAAAAGGCTCTACTTTGGTAAATATGATTTTTCCGTTTTGAGGGATGACGGTAACCCCTGGAACAAAATCAAAAAAGCCATCTCCTTTGTTCTGAGGGTCATTGTTAAAGTTTAATCGATCAAAATTAAATAATCGAATTAGAGAGGTCTCTTCTATAGGATCGTTGTTTCCTGTGGGCGCTGGAAAAGAAGTCCCGCTTACAGGAGTGATAAAGTTTAGTGCCGAGGTTTCATTATAGAAAATATTTAATTTAAAATCATCTTGATCTAATTGATACGCCCCTGTGTTATAAATATTTTTCATCATCAAATCCCATATAGGAAGATTGACGTTGGTAACAGCACTCTTAAGCATTTTTAGAACTAAACTCTGATTTGTAACGGTTTGATTGCCTGTAACTTGATCAACCTCAACATCTGTTGCCGCGAGTCCGTCATTTGCAAACTCCCCTACTTGATAGACTTCACCTCCAATTGTATATTGATATGCAACAGCTAAGACCTCATCATTTTGAAGGCGTTGATTTAATGATATATACCCCAACTGGGTGTCGAGTGTAAACTCATTCCCTTGGGTTAATTTTCGCGCATTTTCGAGTTTACCATAATCAAATCCTTCATTGACGCCTGGCAATAAAAATCCTGATTGCACTGTGGCAATATCACGAACAGCTTCAGAAAGCAGAGCGCCTGCACCAATCTTTGTAGGGTCAAACTTATTATTTCCATTATCTGGATTTGCACCAGGGCCTACGTTCACAAAACCTGATGGAACTGATGTTAATCCGATCACTGAAGATTCCCCTAAATCTTGGAGGGCAACAATATTTCGTACGTTTTGAATTTGATTTGTTCTGTTAGTTACCCAAACTTCTATCCTTGTAATTTGAACTTGTGAGTTGATAAATGGATAGTTTTTGATTGCATCATCATATCTTTCTCTAAAGTAATGCCCTAGAAAAAAGTGTCTGTTTTCATCGTAATCTAACCCAAAAAACTCGAAGTCTTCTAAAGTCCCTCCACCCTGCGCTGTTACAGAGCGTGTTTCGGATTGTTGTTCCGAAAATACAGCGGTAACTCTAGTTTTTCCAAATTGTAGTTCTGTCTTAACACCAAATAAACTTTGTGCACCTGTAATAAGAGAACTATTAAGAGGCATACTTACATTTCCGAGTTCGAGTTTTTGTAAAATTGAATCTTCATTGTCGGAGTTGAGTTTATTTAATTCTTTTTGCGCAAGGCTTTTACCTGCGCCACCATGGTCTGAGGCTAGTTGTCTTCCTTGATCTTGTAATTGCTTTCCTTTGTTAAGCAATTTTCTCCCTTTTTCACCAAGCAGTTCTTCTGGGTTACTAAGGGGCGTATATTCAATTTTAAATAAATTCTGAAAATCAAATGTGGACTGGGTATCATAGTTTGCATTAACATTTAATCGTGTCCCTACTTTTCCCGTCAAACCCAAACTAATTCGTTGGTCGAAATCAAAGGTAAAGTTACTTTGATTTCTTGGCGAAAATGCTGGATTTTCTTGTTTTGTGTACATCACTCCGAGGTCCATTTCTACAGATCCTTGTGGGATTACTGAAATTACATTGCTCCCAAATATGGTTTCAAAAAATTTGGAGTTTATGTATAAGTCAGGAATAAGATTTTTCTTAGCTTCTTCGGAACCATCTTTCTTTCCGTCAAGCGCATCAACCTTTTCTTTGTAATATGTTTTCAAACTTTCTTTAACAACTAAGTCTTGAAATTCTTTTGGGGTTAATATAACAGGGTAATTAATATTGAAATCGCCTACTGTTGAGGTGAAAAAATACCGATCTGTTAGGGGGTCGTAAGTGTATTTACTTTCTATACTTGCCGGGTCTGGCGTACCTAATTTTCCAAATGAAAACGTAGTGGATGTTGAGTCTCTAACAGTCTCAGGCTCTTGCGCAAACAAAGCTGAACTACAATTCAAAAACAAGACTGTAAAAAAGAGTCTTTTAAAATATGATTTTTGGTTAGCGGTTTTCAAATGGGTTACAGGTTTTTAAGCGCTTCTTTAATAATAGATTCGGCAGAGGCTTCTGGTGAAGATGTTACTATCTTATCGACAATGCGTTCGGATTGTTTTTTCATAAAACCTAAAACTTCTAAAGCAGATAACGCTTCATCTTTGTTTGTATTGTTTTGAGTTAAGGAAGTTTCGTCAATATCATAGGTTTTGAGGATTTTATCTTTCAAATCGATGATGACCCTTTGTGCTGTTTTTAGACCAATTCCTTTTACAGATTGTATCAATACTACATCTCCAACTGCAATTCCTTCTCTAATTTGTTTTGGGGTGAGCGACGAAAGCATTGTACGCGCTGTGTTGGCGCCAATTCCACTAACAGAAATTAACAATCTAAAAATTTCTCGTTCCGAAGAACTAATAAACCCATAAAGCGTATGAGAATCCTCTTTCACTTGAAGGTGAGTGAAGATTTTAATAGCTTCTTGATTTGGTATTTGTGAAAACGTATGAAGTGAAATATTGACAAAATATCCTATCCCATTACAATCAATAATGACATGTGTAGGCGTTTTTTCAGCTAACTTACCCTCAATGTGTGTAATCATATCTTCGCTACCTTTAAGCTTCAAATGTACTAAAATAATACAATATTATGAGAGGAAAAAGAAAGTGATTTAGAACGTTAATTTACTGCTTTCCCTTTTTGCTGTGCGTCCACAACCGCTACTGCAGTCATATTCACTATTTCATCAACACTTGCACCCAATTGTAAAATGTGAACAGGCTTGCGTAACCCCATCACAATTGGACCAATAGACTCTGCTTTATTGAGTTCTTTTACTAATTTGTATGTGATGTTTGCCGATTCTAAATTTGGAAAAATAAGTGTGTTTACTTTTTTATTTGCAAGTCTCGAAAAAGGAAAGTTTTCTTTTAACATATCACTATTCAGGGCAAAATCTGTTTGTAACTCACCATCTACTAATAAATCTGGATGTCTTCTGTGCAGGTAGGATACTGCTTCTCTTACTTTAGTTGCAGTTTTATCTTTAGATGAGCCAAAATTAGAGTATGAAATCATTGCCATAACAGGCTCTATACCAAACATTTTGACAACACCAGATGTCATTTGCGCAATTTTTATTAAATCGTCTGCAGATGGGTTTATATTGATCGCAGTATCACTCAAAAACATAGGACCTCTTCGTGTAATCATCACATTAGTGGCTGCAATTCGTGTAGTTCCGGGTGCCATACCAATTAAGTTCAACATTGGTTTTAATACAGACCCATAATTACTAGAGTAACCAGAAATTAGGGCATCAGCATCGCCTTCATTTACCATCATGGCAGCAAAATAATTACGTTCGCGCATTAATTTTTGAGAGGCTAAAAGTGTAATCCCTTTTCGTTGTTGTTGTTTCCAATATATTTCAGCATATTTATTTTTCTGAATTCTACTTTCATCGGCTTTTGGATCAATAATCACCACTTCATCATCAAATTCCAATTCTTCCATCAATTGTTCTATGACCTCTCGCCGTCCCAATAAAATTGGAGTTGCAATACCTTCTTCTAAAACAATTTGTGCTGCTTTAAGAACATTTAATTGATCGGCTTCCGCAAAAACAACACGTTTTGGATTGAGCTTCGCTCTATTAAATAACAATCTTACAATTTTATTGTCGGAGCCCATTCGTTCTAATAGAGTGTCTTCGTAGTGTTCCCAATCTGTTATTGGAGCTAAAGCTACACCGCTTTCAATGGCTGCTTTTGCTACTGCAGGTGGGATTGCTGCAATCAGTCTTGGGTCAAATGGTTTTGGAATGATATAGTCTTTACCAAAGGTTAAACGCGTTTCTCCATAGGCTATATTAACTTGTTCTGGAACAGGTTCTTTTGCAAGATCGGCTAGAGCAATTACTGCCGCTTTTTTCATTTCTTCATTAATGGAAGTCGCTCTTACATCTAAAGCACCTCGAAATATGAAAGGAAATCCAAGTACATTATTAACTTGGTTAGGAGTGTCACTTCGTCCAGTTGCCATAATTATATCATCTCTTGTTTTAACGGCGAGATGGTATTTTATTTCTGGATCGGGGTTTGCCATTGCAAAAACAATTGGGTTTTTGGCCATGGTTGTCAGCATTTCTGGACTCACAATATCAGATGTAGAAAGCCCAATAAAGACATCGGAATCTTTCATGGCTTCCTCTAGCGTATCGATGGTTCTGTGGGTTGCAAACTCGGCTTTTTGGGATGTTAAGTTTTCACGATCTGTTCTTATGACTCCTTTGCTGTCTAACATGACGATATTTTCGCGTTTCGCACCAAAAGATTGGTACAATCGTGTACAGGAAATAGCTGCTGCTCCGGCGCCACTTACGACAATTTTTACATCCTCGATATTTTTTTCTGCAATTTCTAGGGCATTCAATAAAGCTGCTGCTGAGATAATCGCTGTACCATGCTGATCGTCGTGCATCACAGGTATATCGAGTTCGTCTTTCAAACGCTTTTCAATTTCAAACGCTTCTGGCGCTTTGATATCTTCTAAGTTTATACCTCCAAAAGTGGGCGCTATATTTTTAATTGTTTGAATAAATTCTTCTACATTTTCAGTATTTACTTCGATGTCAAACACATCAATATCTGCAAATATTTTAAAGAGTAACCCTTTTCCTTCCATCACTGGTTTGGATGCTTCTGCGCCAATATTACCTAACCCCAAAACGGCAGTTCCGTTCGTAATTACAGCAACTAAATTTCCTTTCGCAGTATATTTATAAGCATCGGATGGATTTTTTTCTATGGCCAAACAGGGTGCAGCAACTCCAGGAGAATAGGCCAATGCCAAGTCTCTTTGGGTTGCATATTTTTTTGTGGGGACTACTTGTATTTTCCCTGGAAATGGTTTTTGGTGATAAGCGAGTGCTTCTAAATCGTGTTTACTCAATTTTGACATATAGGTTGGTTTGACTGACAAAGTTAGACACTTCAGTTTAATAATGAAATTTTATGACTATTCTTTTGTAAAAACTTAAAGCCATCACTGTGTCTAAAAAAAAGAATTTTCCTTTGAATTTTAATTAAAATCCAACGGCTGTATCATCACCTCTTGGATCTGCACCTCCTTCTAGACTCCCGTCTGGCATAACTAAAATTGCATCTACTTTTCCTATAATAGGTGAATTTGAGGGGTCTATAGCATACCCTATTTTTTTGAGTGAGTTAAAAACAATCGTATCAAAAGAGGGTTCAAATTTGATGTTATCTGGTAACCATTGATGGTGAAATCGTGGTTTTGCAACCGATTCTTGCATGCTCATATTATATTCCAAAACGTTTAGAATATTTTGTGTCACAGACGTAATTATCGTAGAACCTCCAGGAGATCCTAACAGCATTTTAAGTTTGCCATTGGCTTCAATAATGGTTGGCGACATGGAGCTTAACATTCGCTTTTGGGGGGCGATTGAATTGGCTTCAGCTCCCACTAAGCCATACATATTAGGTTCTCCGGGTTTGGCGCTAAAATCATCCATTTCGTTATTTAAAAAGAATCCACCGTTTTCAACATAGACTTTAGATCCATAAGCTGCATTTAAAGTGGTCGTCACAGCAAGGCTGTTTCCAAAGGGATCCACAATTGAATAATGGGTGGTTTCATCACTTTCATATCCAACGATTGAACCTCTAGTGAGTGCACTAGACTTTGTGGCTTTTCCCCACTCAAAATCGGACATACGCTTGTTAAGATAATTTTCAGACAGTAAGCTGTCTGTTGGAATATTTACAAAATCTGGATCTCCTAAAAAGTAGGATCGGTCTGCATAAGCTCTGCGTTCGGCTTCTACAATTAGTTGAATATATTCTTTTGAATTATGCGCATACTGTTTTATGTTATATGGAGCGATACTCTTTAAAATTTGAGCCATACATATGCCACCGCTAGATGGGGGTGGCATAGAGATAATTTTATGGTCTTTATATATAAATGTAATTGGATCTCTCCATTTGACTTCATAGTTAGTAAGGTCTTCAAGGGTCATAATACCTCCTAATTTTTGAACTTGATCGATTAAAATAGTAGCTGTTTCCCCTTTATAAAATTCATCTCTACCATTTGCCTGAATACGTTTTAAGGTTTCAGCCAACTTGGGGTATTTAATTGTATCCCCTGCTTTCCAGTACTTGTCTAATACGATGGTTCGCTTATTAGCCTGTCTGAAATTTTGTTGGTTTTGATTTAAGTGTTTCGCTTGTTTTTTAGTCACAACAACTCCATCACTGGCTAGTTTTATGGCAGGTTCTATTAATTTTTTAAAGGGAAGTGATCCGAATTTTTTATGAATTTCAAAAAGTCCCGCAATTGTTCCAGGGACACCTACGGAGAGGGCGCCTATTTTACTTGTTTCTGGATTTACAGTTCCATTTTCATTAAGATACATGTTTTTAGTTGCTGCCATGGGAGCTTTCTCTCTGTAATCTAAGCTTCCTATTGAGCCGTCTTTCATTCTGAAAACCATAAACCCGCCACCACCTATGTTCCCTGCAACAGGGTATGAAACTAACAATGCCAAATCGGTAGCAATCATCGCATCAAAAGCATTTCCGCCTTGTTCCATAATTGAAGCTCCAATTTTTGAAGCTTCTTCTCTAGCTGAAACTACCATGGCTTTTTGGGCAATTACTCCATAGGGTTTATTTTTTGTATTACACTGGGCACATAAAATTGAAATGAAGATAAGTGTGATGACTTTTTTATTCATAATTGTGGTTTGGGTTTGACCGGGGTTTCTGGTTCAGCCAATGTCCTAAATACTATAATATGGGAGTTATAAAATTAATAATTCTCTCAACACTAATCGCTTAAAAACTTGATATTTCTTATTAGTCCTGAAAATTTTGTCCGTTTTACGGCTGAATGTTGAAATACTTTACTGAAGGTTTCCTGTGTAATTTCTTCCCAATCCTTTTTAGTCATGGATAATAATTCTGGTTTAGGATTAAACAAGGGTTCATTGTGTGCTTTTGAAAATCGGTTCCATGGGCATACATCTTGACATACATCACAGCCAAACATCCAGTTGTCAAACTGGCCTTTCATCTCGGAAGGAATTTGTTCTTTGAGTTCTATAGTAAAATAGGAGATGCATTTACTTCCATCTACTCCATATTCTGAAGTAATTGCTTCAGTTGGACAGGCGTCTATACAGGCTGTACACGTGCCACAATGATCGGTTACAGGCGAATCATAATCCAGTTCTAAATCAATAATAAGTTCCGCAATAAAATAGAATGATCCCACTTGCTGGGTAAGTAGATTGCTGTGTTTTCCAATCCATCCCAGGCCTGATTTTTTAGCCCATGCTTTTTCTAAAACTGGAGCTGAATCCACAAAAGCACGCCCATGTACCTCCCCTATTTCTACCTTGATAAACTCAAGAAGTAGTTTGAGTTTGTCTTTTATCACAAAATGATAATCTCTTCCGTAGGCATACTTGCTTATTTTTGGAGCTTCCGAGTCGTATTGGGTGGTTTCAGGAAAATAATTATAGATTAACGACACAACACTTTTGGAGTCTTCTACTAATAATGTGGGGTCAAGACGTTTGTCAAAATGAGTTTCCATGTATTGCATTTTGCCATGGCTATTGGTTTTGAGCCAAGACTCCAAACGGGGTGCTTCTTCTTCCAAAAAACCGGCCTTACTCACTCCGCAAGATAAAAACCCAAGGCGTTTGGCCTCGGCTTTTATTAAGCTTGTATAGTGGTTTTTTAGATTCATTTGAATGTTTCACAAAGCACAGTCGAAGTGCTAAATCAACTAATCCTTATATTTGTAATGCGTTGCTTTCCTACATTCTGAAAGGGTTTGCAACATATCAAAATCACCATTTGTTAAGGCTTGTTTTTTCAATCGTGTCCATCCTTTAATTTTCTTTTCAAAATAAATTGCTTGCAAAACATCGTTAAATTCTTGATAAAATACTAAAGTCAAAGGGCTTCGACTGCGCTCAGCCTGACACTATTTTAAAATTAATCTTAAAACAACCCGCCTTGAATATCGCCTTTGATGCGTCCTAAATGTTTATAGGCGAGTTCAGTTACCTCACGCCCTCTTGGTGTTCGCATAATAAACCCTTGTTGAATTAAAAAAGGTTCGTAAACTTCTTCAATAGTTTCGGGGCTTTCACTCACGGCGGTTGCAATGGTGGTCACACCAACAGGACCTCCTTTAAATTTATCAATAATGGTTGTTAAAATTTTATTGTCCATTTCATCCAATCCGTGGGCATCAACGTTTAAGGCTTTTAATCCAAATTTAGCAATGGCAATATCAATTTTTCCGTTGCCTTTAATTTGTGCAAAATCTCTCACACGACGTAATAGCGCATTGGCTATACGGGGTGTTCCACGACTTCGACCTGCAATTTCTATAGCAGCCTCCAAACTGATAGCAACTTTTAAAATTTCTGCACTCCTTTGAATAATTGTTGAAAGCAATTCAGTTGAATAATATTGTAAGCGACTGCTGATCCCAAATCGTGCGCGCATTGGGGCGGTTAACAACCCTGATCTCGTTGTTGCACCAATTAAAGTAAAAGGGTTTAAGTTAATTTGAACTGTACGCGCATTTGGACCAGATTCAATCATAATATCGATCTTATAATCTTCCATAGCAGAATATAAATACTCTTCTACAATTGGGCTCAGGCGGTGAATTTCATCAATAAATAACACGTCTCTATCTTCAAGGTTTGTGAGCAGTCCTGCTAGGTCTCCTGGCTTATCTAAAACGGGGCCTGAGGTGACTTTTATTCCAACCCCAAGTTCATTTGCAAGAATGTGTGCAAGTGTTGTTTTTCCAAGACCGGGAGGCCCATGAAACAATGTATGATCCAAGGCTTCATCTCGCTTGACGGCCGCTTCCACAAAGATTTGTAAATTTTCCAGAACTTGGTCTTGTCCTGCAAAATCATCAAATGAGAGAGGTCTTAATACCTTTTCTATATCATGTTCTTCTGCTGATAAATGCTCGTCGGTTGGATCCAGATTTTCATTCATATAAACAAATATAAAGAAAAAGCCTTTCTTGTTTTAAGAAAGGCTTTTAAATATACTATTTTGTATTAAGTTTTTAGTGCTGTAATTCTTCTTCTCCTTCTTTTAAAGGGATGTGCTGTTGTACAAAGTCTTCATCATGACCTGGCTTACTATAGTCATAAGCCCAACGGTGTACATGAGGGATTGCTCCAGGCCAGTTTCCATGCATATGTTCTACAGGCGTGGTCCACTCTAGAGTGTTGGATCTCCATGGGTTTTGTTCTGCTTTTTTACCATAGAACATACTGTGTATAAAGTTCCATAAGAATACCAATTGAAATAAACCTCCAACAAGTGCAAAGACTGTAATTAAAATCTGAACATTTGAAGTGTCGTCAAACAATGGGAAGTTACTGTTGGTATAATAACGTCTTGGCAGTCCTGCCATTCCAATAAAATGCATCGGGAAAAATACGCCATAAGCACAGATTGCTGTGACCCAGAAATGAATGTATCCTAAGTTTTTATTTAGCATACGTCCAAACATTTTTGGGAACCAATGGTAAACGCCTGCAAAAAGTCCGTATAACGCTGATATTCCCATTACTAAATGGAAGTGTGCTACTACAAAATAGGTGTCATGAACATTAATATCTAAAGCACTGTCACCAAGTATAATTCCTGTTAATCCTCCTGTAATAAAGGTAGAGACCAAACCAATTGAAAACAACATGGCTGGATTTAACTGTAGGTTTCCTTTCCACAAGGTGGTAATATAGTTAAATGCTTTTACTGCAGACGGTATGGCAATTAATAAGGTGGTAAATGTAAATACAGATCCTAAGAATGGATTCATTCCAGAAATAAACATATGGTGTCCCCATACGATTGTTGACAAGAAGGCTATCGCCAAAATAGAGGCAACCATTGCGCGGTATCCAAAAATAGGCTTTCGTGAATTGGTTGCAATCACTTCGGATGTAATCCCTAAGGCTGGAAGGAGTACAATATATACTTCTGGATGCCCTAAGAACCAAAATAAGTGTTCGAACAAGACTGGAGACCCGCCTTGATAATGTAATACTTCACCTTGTATAAAAATATCCGATAAGAAGAATGAGGTTCCAAAACTACGGTCCATTATTAATAATAATGCAGCCGATAGTAATACGGGGAAGGAGACCACTCCAATCACGGCAGTGATAAAAAACGCCCATATTGTCAAAGGAAGTCTTGTCATTGACATTCCTTTTGTTCTGAGATTAAGAACCGTTACGATATAGTTTAGAGACCCTAATAATGAGGAAGCAATAAAAATAGCCATGGATACCAACCATAAAGTCATTCCTGCTCCTGACCCTCCTTGCGCTAGTGGCAAGGCACTTAATGGAGGATAGATTGTCCAACCTGCTGCTGCTGGTCCTGCTTCTACAAATAAGGAAATAACCATGATTACACTTGACAAAAAGAATAACCAATATGAAATCATATTAAGGAATCCTGAGGCCATATCCCGTGCTCCAATTTGCAATGGGATTAAAAGGTTACTAAACGTTCCACTCAAACCAGCAGTCAATACAAAGAATACCATTATGGTTCCGTGGATGGTTACTAGAGCTAAATAGATATCAGCATCCATAACGCCGCCTGGTGCCCACTTTCCTAAAAGGGCTTCAAAAATTACGTTTGGTTCTGTTGGCCATGCAATTTGCATACGCATTAACAAAGACATTAAAATCCCAATCACACCCATGATAACCCCAGTAATTAAATACTGCTTAGCGATCATTTTGTGATCCTGACAAAAAATGTATTTGGTTATAAACGTTTCTTTAGGATGATGTCCATGATCGTCTTGATGTGCGTGAGTATCTACCTGTGCTGACATAATCTTATAGTGTTATTTCTTTAATTTTTAATTTTGAACTAAAGAGTTCTTAAATAATTTTTGTTCTTGTAACCATGCGTTGTAGTCTTCTTCAGATTCTACAATAATTTTCATTTGCATGTTATAGTGCGACTTTCCACAAATTTTATTACAAAGCAATAAGTAATCAAACTCATAGCTATCTAGTGGTTCTTCGCCTTTGGCTTGTAGCTCTTTACTTTTATTAGCTCTAATTTTATTAATGTTTCTTACTTTTTCATAAATGTCTGGATTCAATCGCATTTCTTCAGTAGTCACTGTTGGTGTGAATGCAAATTGAGTAATCATACCCGGAACACAATTCATTTGTGCTCTAAAATGAGGCATATATGCCGAGTGTAAAACGTCTTGTGAACGCATTTTAAATAATACTGGAACGCCTACAGGGAGGTGTAATTCTGTTGTAATAATATCGTCTTGTGCGTTTGGATCTGATTCATCTAAACCTAAAATATTGGCATTATCTAGGTTAATGAGTCGCACGTTGGCTTTTCCTAAAACATTGTCTTCACCAGCATAGCGTGCTTTCCAGTTAAATTGTTGCGCATACAGTTCTACAACGATAGGATCCTCATCTTCGTCTATAGTCATGATGTCTGTCCACGTGAATAAACCATACATAATGAGTCCAGCGAGTACAATAACAGGGATTACCGTCCAAATGAATTCTAACTTATCATTATCGGCATAAAATAAGGCTTTACGCCCTTTTTCTCCTTTGTATTTAAAAGCAAAGTAGTGTAATAAAAACTGTGTAATTGTTTGTACAATAAAAATCACCACCATAGAAATGATCATTAAACGATCAATTTCTGGACCATGTTCAGAAGCTGAATTTGAGGTCAATGGCAAATCTCCCCAGAGTGCAAATGACACAATTGTAATTCCATATATAAAGCCTAAAAAGGCCAACATAAGGTAGCCATGAACTTTGTTGTCATTATCGTTTGCAACTTGAGATAGATCTTTATTTACTTGTGCTAAATCAAAGATTTTGACCATTTGCCATATTGCTATGGTGATCCCTAATAAAATTAAGATTGTTAATAAGCCAGTCATCGTTATATGTTGTCTTTTTTAAATTTTAATTAATAATGAAAGTGTTCACTTTCCTTGATAAACGGATTTCCTTTTGCTAATAATGGTGCTTTTGAAAGCGCATAAAAAACAATGAATAAGAATAATCCTAAAAACAATAGTACCGCACTAATTTCAGGCATACCAATAAACCATCGGTCTCCTACTGTTGCCGGCATAATCATGTTGAAAACGTCAATATAATGTCCAAATAAAATCACAATACCCGCCATTACGATGAACCATGGTACACGTTTGTAGTCGCTGTTCATGAGTACTAAGAATGGGAAAATAAAGTTTAAGACGATCATTCCGAAGAACGGTAAATTATAGTCTTCTATACGAGTGATAAAATAGGTTACTTCTTCAGGGATGTTTGCATACCAAATAAGCATGAATTGGGAGAACCATAAATAGGTCCAGAACACACTAATGGCAAACATGAATTTTGCTAAATCGTGAAGGTGGCTGTCATTTACAAATTCCATCAATCCTTTTGATTTTAAATAGATTGTAATCAAAGCAATGACGGTAATTCCACTTACAAACATACTTGCAAATACGTACCATCCAAATAAGGTACTAAACCAATGTGGATCCACACTCATAATCCAATCCCAAGACATCATGGATTCTGTATAGATATAAAACACTAGGAATGCTGCTGAAATTCTAAAGTTCTTTTTAAAATTGCTATTGTCATTCACATCGGCTAAATCCTGAGCTAATGAAAATTTTCGAGAGAAATAACGGTATAAACTCCATCCTGCAATAAAAATCAAACCTCGTATGGCAAACCATGTTTTGTTTAACCATCCTGATTTGCCTTGAATAAGTTCGTCATGTGCTACCACTTCTGGATCCATCCATATAAAGATGTGATCTCCTGCCCATAAAGCGACTCCTAAAACAAGTAATCCTCCAGGTAAAACGTAATACGTAATGGCTTCCATCACTCTAAAAAGTACTGGTGACCATCCTGCTTGCGCAGCATATTGTATACCGTAAAAAGCTAGTACACCCAAAGAAATCATAAAAAAGAAAAACGCGGCTACATACAAAGCTGCATACGGTCTGTTGTGCATTTGATGCAGCACATGTTCTGCGTGAGCATCCTCATGATGCGCATCTTCAGCATGTGCATCGGAGTCGTGTGTAGAATGCATCATCGCTGCATGAGCCTCAGCATCGGTTTGAACGTCATGATGAGTTGCTTCAGTCGTTTCTTCGTGATGAGAAGCGGCTGCACCATGGTGCGAATTTTCTTCTGCTAATAGAACTTTTACATCATCAAGAGTTAACCCGTGAGATGCTACATAGCTTGTTCCCCATCCTATTACGCCAATAACGAATAATGCAAGAGAAACAATTTTAAGTCTTTTTGAAAACGTGTACATGTTGATATAAATGTTTTACTTTTCTTATTTTTTTAATTCTGCTCTGAGAGTTTCTACGTAAGCGGTTACTTGCCAACGCTCTTCCTCATTTAATAAATTTGCATAAGATCCCATTGTGTTTTTACCATAGTATATAACATGGTAAATACTTCCTTCGTTTATAGCGCGGTCTGCATAACTTGGAACTCCAAGAATCTTTTCTCTTTTGACAAGTTTTCCTTGACCTGCACCTTTGTTTCCGTGACAAATCCCACAGTAGATGTCATATAATTCTTTCCCTCTTTTAGCGTCAAGTTCTGTTGATGCTAATGGAGATTTCAAATCTGATAGTGCGGCGGCATAGCCCTCATTTGTATTTTCAAACTCGTATAAGGAATGCCCTCTAGAGATTGTACCTTCTACAGGCAATAAAGCTTCTTGTGCGTTTGGAAAAACTTCATATTCGCCATAGGCTTCATAACTGATAGGCGCATACATGTTTGGGAAGTATTGGTAGTTTGGACTGTTGTCATTCTGACATGAAAACGCGGTCCCGAGGACAAATACTAAGACGATTATTTTTGATACACTTTTCATAATACTAATGTGCTTCTTTATCAACAATATGAACCTCTACTGCACCTGATTTGGTCAGAAGGGCTTTTAATTCCTTTTCGTTATCATGAACAGGGATTTCCATTAAAAAATGGTCATCCGTAGTTCGTGGGTCTGGATTTTCTGCATTTTTAAATGGCCACATTCTACTTCTTAAGTAAAATGTAATCACCATTAGGTGTGCCGCAAAAAACACCGTTAATTCAAACATAATTGGCACAAATGCTGGCATGTTTTCGATATAACTAAAACTAGGTTTTCCTCCAATATTTTGAGGCCAGTCTTCGATCATAATGTAATTCATCATGAGCGTGGCAACAATTAAACCAACACAACCATACATAAATGCTGCGATGGCAATTCGGGTAGGTTCTAGTCCCATTGCTTTATCCAATCCATGAACTGGAAAAGGCGTAAATATCTCTTCGATGTGATGCTTTTCGTTCTTAACAGCTTTAACTGCTGCCAACAATACATCATCGTCTGTATATAGTGCGTGAATAACTTTAGAAGATCCCATAGGCTACTCTTTTTTCTTTTTAGTTGTTTTGGCTGGTTTTGGCTTTGGAGCTGTTCGTTGATCTGAACCGGTTCCTACTAAGCTCCCACCTGCTTCTCTAATATTTTTATATCGTTGTCCTGAAGACTTTAATATTGTTTTAACTTCTGCTTGTGCAATTACAGGAAATGTTCTTGAGTATAACAAGAATAATACAAAGAAGAATCCGATAGTTCCAATAAAAATTCCAATATCTACAAACGTTGGTGAGAACATGGTCCATGAGGATGGTAAATAATCTCTGTGTAGAGATGTTACTATAATCACAAAACGCTCAAACCACATTCCAATATTTACTACTATAGAGATAAAGAAAGAGAACATAATACTCGTTCTTAATTTTTTTGACCACATAAATTGTGGCGAAAATACATTGCAAGACATCATTGCCCAATATGCCCATGCATAAGGCCCTGTAGCTCTATTTAGGAACGCATATTGTTCGTATTCCACTCCGGAGTACCATGCAATGAATAATTCAGTAATGTAAGCAACTCCAACAATAGATCCCGTAATCATAATTACGATATTCATCAATTCGATATGTTGAACGGTAATATAATCTTCAAGATTACATACTTTACGCATGATAATTAATAAGGTATTCACCATAGCAAACCCAGAGAAAATCGCACCTGCAACAAAATACGGCGGGAAAATTGTGGTGTGCCATCCAGGGATCACAGAGGTGGCAAAATCAAAAGATACAATGGTATGTACGGATAATACTAAAGGAGTAGCTAATCCTGCAAGGACCAAAGATACTTCTTCAAAACGTTGCCAATCTTTTGCACGTCCACTCCATCCAAAACTCAATAACGAGTAAATTTTCTTTTGGAAAGGTTTTACTGCACGATCACGAATCATAGCAAAATCTGGGAGTAACCCTGTCCACCAGAACACAAGTGATACTGATAAATAGGTAGAAATTGCAAATACATCCCATAATAATGGAGAGTTAAAATTTACCCATAACGACCCAAATTGATTTGGAATTGGCAATACCCAGTATGCTAACCATGGTCGTCCCATGTGAATGATTGGAAATAATCCTGCTTGAATTACAGAAAAAATAGTCATGGCTTCCGCAGAACGGTTAATCGCCATACGCCATTTTTGTCTGAATAAAAGCAGTACAGCCGAAATCAGAGTACCAGCATGTCCAATACCTACCCACCAAACAAAGTTGGTAATATCCCAGGCCCAACCAACGGTTTTGTTCAGACCCCAAGTACCAATCCCCGTAGAGACGGTATAAATCATACACCCTACTCCCCAGCCAAAAGCTGCAAGTGCAATAGAAAATACCACCCACCATAGTTTATTTGCTTTTCCTTCAACAGGTGCAACAACGTCCAAGGTTACATCATGATATGATTTTTCTCCTGTAACTAATGGTCTTCTGATAGGTGCTTCGTAATGAGACGCCATAATCCTTTTGTATTATTTCTTAATTATTTATGCTTCGTTTGTGTTTCTTACTTTCACTTGATAAACCACATTTGGTTTTGTCCCGACGTGATCTAATAAATGATAAGCACGCTCATCATCTTTAAGTTCTGTAATTGCACTTTTCTTATTATTTATATCTCCAAAAACAATTGCTCCTGAATCACATGCCGACGAACAAGCCGTCTTAAACTCGTCTGGATTTACTTCTCTTCCATCACGTTTGGCATCAAGAATTGTTTTTTGTGTCATTTGAATACACATCGAACATTTTTCCATTACCCCTCTAGATCGAACGGTAACATCTGGATTAACAACCATACGTCCTAAATCATTATTCATATGGTAATCAAATTCGTCATTCTCGTTGTATAAGAACCAATTAAATCGACGTACTTTATACGGACAGTTGTTTGCGCAATAGCGCGTTCCAACACATCGGTTATACGCCATATGATTCTGTCCCTGACGACCGTGAGATGACGCTGCTACTGGACAAACGGTTTCACATGGTGCATGGTTACAGTGCTGACACATGATTGGCTGGAAAGCTACTTGTGGGTTTTCAGATGGAAATTCCATCTCCCCAAAAGTACTTAATGAACTTCCTAAACCTTGAATATTATCTTTGGTTGTATTATCGCCTTCAAATGTTTCATCTGAAGAATAATATCTATCAATACGTAGCCAGTGCATATCACGACTTCTACGAATTTCTTCTTTTCCTACAACTGGTACATTGTTTTCTGCATGACATGCAATCACACAAGCTCCACATCCTGTACAAGAATTTAAGTCAATCGACAGGTTAAAGTGATGACCAATTGAACGGTCAAACTCATCCCATAAATCTACATCTGGTGAATCCACTGGAGTTTCTTCATGGTTCAATGACACCACTGCCATTGGGTTCCAATTCGCTGATGATTCTGTATTGAAAATCTCTAATGTTGTTTCTTTAATGATATCCCCTCTACCCATTAGAGTGTTGTGCAACTGAACACAAGCAAATTCATGCTTGCCATCAGTAAGCTCTAAAGTAACCGTTTGAACGGTATCAAAATTACTGTATAAAGGATAAGCATTGACCCCTGTTTGCATTTCTGCTTTGAGACCTTGTGTACGACCATATCCAAAGGACATCCCTACGGTACCTCTTGCCTGACCTGGCTGAATAATAACCGGAACTTTTACAGTTACACCATTTACGGTAACATTTGCATATTTCCCGTTCAATCCACCATCGGCGTCATGACTGTTTTCACTGAAGAAAGTACTAGTTTCTAAAAAGAACCCTAATTCCTTAGCGTCAAATTCAGATATGGTTAGGTAATTATCCCATGTGGTTCTTGTCAAAGGATCTGGAAATTCTTGCAACCAAGGGTTGTTGGCTTGTTGACCATCTCCCATCCCTGTTTTTGGATATAATGTCAGCTCCATCCCTGAGGATACTGTTGCGGCTAGTGCATTGACTGCTGCTCCAAGGGCTAAGGTTGCACTGCCATCAAAGGCATCTGCAGTATCTACTGTTGCAGAAGTTGATGACACATAAACCCCATCGTGTAAGCTATCGTTCCAAGACGCACCTTTTAATATGGTACGCTTCCAATACGACTTTAGATAATCATGGTAAGACTCTGAAGTCCCAACCAATTCTAATAATACGTCTTGAAATTGTTTGGTATCAAATAACGGACGGATTGTTGGTTGCATAAGCCCATAATGTCCTTTTTTGGTTTCTAAATCGCCCCACGATTCTAAATAATGAGAAGTGGCAGCAACATATTGAGATACAGAAGCGGTTTCATCATTTTTCATGGTGAACGCTACTGATAATTCTGTTTGTTTTAATCCATTTACAAATGCAGAAGCATTAGGAAGAGTATAGGCAGGATTCACACCAGCCATGATAATAGCACCTACGGTACCTGCATTCATATCTGACACCAATTGAGCAACTGTTTTGTCATTCCCTTGACGGGTTAGAACTGGAGTTTTAGGGTCAAATGCTTTACTGTTAAGTTTTTCGTTGATGGCCAACACAATACGTTGTGCATTCACATCTTGAATTCCTGTAAGAACTACCGCATTAGAACCTGCTTTTAGTAATTCAGAAGCCGCATTATTTACAGCAGTTTCTAAATGTGCAGGAAGCTCCCCTCCAACAGCTGTTCCAAATAATTTTCCATAAAGTTTTGCGAGCGCAACTTTTTGTTGTGATGGTTTAATTGCCACACGTTTATCGGCATTTGCACCTGACAAACTCATATTTGCTTCAAACTGAATGTGGCGTGACATTTTTCCATTTTTAGGGACACGACCTTGCGCATAAGCAGCGTCAAACCCACCGCCTTGCCAGTCGCCTAAAAAGTCGGCACCAATAGAAACAATTGTTTGGGCCTTAGAAAAATCGTAATTAACTAATCCTCTTGTGCCATATTTACTTTGGTATGCATCTGCCGCAGCCGATTCTGAAATCGCATCATAAACAACGTGGCGTACATTTCCATAATTTTGTTTAAAGTCTGAAATCAATTTTGAAGTCGATGGACTTGCAAAGGTTTGTGTTAACACTACAATTGATTTGTCAGACCCTTTTAATGCTTCTAATTTTTGAGCTACCTCAGCTGTAAATTCTCCCCAACTGATGTCTTGACCCTCTTTTTGTGGCCCTGCAAGTCTTTGATTGTCATATAAATCTAATACAGAAGCTTGGACTCTGGCGTTGATACCTCCATTGGCTTTTGCAAGACTGTTGGATTCTACTTTTATAGGACGACCTTCTCTTGTTTTAATTAAAACACTTGCAAAATCGTACCCATTAGCAATAGCTGTTGCATAATAATTTGCAACACCAGGAATAATTTCTTCTGGCTGAACGACATAAGGAATCGATTTGATCACTGGCCCTTCACATGCTGCTAAAGATGCTGCAGCTGTACTGAATCCTACATATTTTAAGAAATCACGACGCGTTGTATTTGAAGACTCTAGGGATTCTTTATCGCCCAAAAATTCATCGACAGGGATTTCTTGTGTGAACTCCTTTTGTTTAAGCGTCTCAACAGCGGAGCTATGACTCGGATTTAGCTCCTCAACACTTTTCCAGTATTTCTTATTTGATGACATATATCTAATGTTACTTGTTGATCGTTTTATTTAATTTCTAATAATGACATTTCCCACATTCTAACCCTCCCATTTGGGCTGCAGTCAGTTGCTCTACTCCATATTTTTTGGTGAGTGCTTCGTGAATTTTATCATAATAGGCGTTATCTTGAACTTTTACATTTGTTTCTCTGTGACAGTTAATACACCAGCCCATCGTTAATGGAGAAAACTGATACATAATTTCCATCTCTTCTACAGGTCCATGACATGTTTGACATTCCAATCCTGCTACCGTTACGTGTTGCGAGTGGTTGAAATAAGCAAAGTCAGGAAGGTTGTGAATCCGCACCCATTTTACTGGTTTTGTTTTTCCTGTATATTTTTGTTCGGCATCATCCCATCCAACTGCATCGTATAATTTTTTGATTTCTCCATCATAAAATTCTTTACTGTATTCTTCTGTTGCTGTTTCTGGAGAGACTTCATAAATAGATTTATGACAGTTCATACATACATTAAGCGCTGGAATTCCAGAATGCTTACTCACACGTGCTGAGGAGTGGCAATATTTACAATCGATGCCATTGTCACCTGCATGAATTTTATGTGAATAATGTATCGGTTGAATTGGTTGGTAGCCTTGATCGACACCAACTTGCATAAAGTATCCGTATACAAAATAGGCACTAGACAACAAAAAGAAAATGGCCACAACCAACATTAAAAATTGATTTTGGATAAAGGCTTTCCAAAGTGATTTTCTTTTGACCGCTTCCGCAATTTCAACGTTGTTTGCCACTGCAAAACGACGCAAGGTTTTATGAACTAAAAACAGTCCTAGAGCGAGCAATCCAAAAAGAATAGCGAGTGCTCCCAAAATAAGTTCTTGAGAAATACCACCTTCCGCTGGTGCGCTTTGTACAGCAGTTGTTGCAGTAGCAACCGGAACAGCTTTATCTTGAGCGGTATAGGCTAAAATATCGGATATATCTTGATCTGATAACTGAGGAAAAGCCGTCATGGCAGACCCATTGTATTCCGCATAAATTTTGTTCGCATAGGCATCGCCAGACTTAATTAAGGCAGAGCTGTTACGAATCCAAGCATTGAGCCAAGCTCTGTCTAAACCCTCATCTTCACTTAGTCGTGTTTCTACATATCGAAGTGCAGGTCCCGTCATTTTCTTATCCAATTGATGACAAGCCGCACAGTTCGCATTAAATAAAGATTTCCCTTTAGCAGGATCTCCATCTTGAGCATAAAGTGATGTGATTGTAAATAAGAAAAATAAAAGCCCCGAGAATAGTGTTTTCGAAAGCGTGTTGAAGTTAAATCCCTGTCTCATAGCGTTGATGGAAGTCGTTCCTAAACTTTGATTCGATTTTATCATACAAATAGGCAATATTCGTTTAAAAAAATATTATGCAAAAGTACCATTAAATGTCCGTTTTTGAAATGTTAGATATGTGTAAATTTATAATTTATAAACATTCTAAATAAGTAATTATATTAACTTTTAATTTTATTCGTTTACATTTGTAAAAGCAACACAGTATTATGAATTTAATGAATTGGAAATTAATCCTCATAAGTGTCTTATTTTCAGGCAACGTTAGGGCTCAAGAAGGTGTCGTAAGCATCCAGAAGAGTTTGGAAATTGAGCGTGTATTGGCGCTTAAAAAAGAGCTAAACAAAGACCAATCGTTTATAAAAATTCAAGTTTATAGTGGGAACCGACTTGGAGCTGAAACAGTTTTAAAACAGTTTCAATCTGATTTTCCAAAACAGGCTGTTGAAATGAAATATGAAACCCCAAACTATAAAATTTGGGTTGGAAACTTTAGAACCCAACTCGAAGCGGACCGTGAATTACGACTTTTGAGAAAGCATTTTCCAAATGCATTTTCTCTCAAACCTAAAACCTCTTAAAAAGACGTATTTATCGCCCCCATTTTTTTCCGAAACACGTGCCCGCCGAAGGAGGGAGTTCAGGATGTCAAAAGAAGAATATTATTTAAGTGTTTTCTTGACTTCTACTTCTCGGAAGGCTTCAATTATATCCCCTTCGCGAATATCGTTATAGTTTTTTACTTGCATACCACAGTCGTAGCCTTTGGCCACTTCTTTAGCATCGTCTTTGAAACGCTTTAAAGAGCTTAGCTCGCCTGTAAACACAACCACACCTTCTCGGATTAACCGAACACCGGCGTTTCTATAAATTTTACCGTTTGTGACCATACATCCTGCAATGGTACCAATTTTAGAAATTTTGAAGGTTTCTCTAATTTCTGCAGTTCCAGTAATTTCTTCTTTAAGTTCTGGAGATAACATGCCTTCCATGGCGTCCTTAAGGTCGTTAATGGCATCGTAAATAATAGAATACATTCGGATATCGATTTCTTCTTTATCTGCAATTTGTCTGGCATTACCCATTGGTCGTACATTAAATCCAATTATTATTGCATCCGATGCTGTTGCAAGTAATACATCACTTTCTGTAATGGCTCCAACACCTTTATGAATGATATTCACCTGAATTTCTTCGGTTGATAATTTTTGGAATGAATCTGTAAGTGCTTCTACAGATCCATCAACATCTCCTTTTAAAATGATATTGAGTTCTTTAAAGTCTCCGAGTGCAATTCGCCTTCCAATTTCGTCTAATGTAATATGACGCTGTGTTCTGACCGATTGTTCGCGTTGCAGTTGGGTACGTTTTGCAGCAATTTGTTTGGCTTCACGTTCATCTTTAAATACCGTAAATTTATCTCCTGCTTGTGGGGCACCATCTAATCCTAATATAGAAATAGGTGTCGAAGGCCCTGCTTCTGGGATGTCGTTTCCACGTTCGTCATGCATGGCTTTTACTTTACCACTGTTTTTTCCTGCCAAAACATAATCGCCAATTTTTAGCGTTCCGGCTTGTACTAATATGGTTGATACATACCCCCGACCTTTATCTAAAAAGGCTTCAACTACGGTTCCTAATGCGGGTTTATTTGGGTTTGCTTTCAATTCTAATAGTTCGGCTTCGAGCAATACTTTTTCTAATAATTCTTTGACTCCAGTTCCTTTTAATGCAGAGATATCATGAGATTGAATTTTTCCACCCCAATCTTCTACCAATAAATTCATCCCAGCCAAGGCTTCCTTAATTTTTTCAGGATTTGCAGTGGGTCTATCAATTTTGTTGATTGCAAAAACAATTGGAACTCCAGCTGCTTGTGCATGTGAAATAGCTTCTTTTGTTTGAGGCATAATATCATCATCAGCCGCAATTACAATAATTGCAATATCCGTTACTTGGGCACCACGTGCACGCATCGCTGTAAAGGCTTCGTGACCCGGTGTATCTAAAAAGGCGATTTTTTGCCCTGATTCTAGTGTTACTCCGTAGGCTCCAATATGTTGGGTAATGCCTCCAGATTCTCCTGCAATTACATTTTCTTCTCGTATATAATCTAACAAAGATGTTTTACCGTGATCGACATGTCCCATTACGGTTACGATTGGCGCTCTGGTTTCTAAATCTTCGGCAGTGTCCTCTACAACTTCAATAGCTTCATCAATATCTGCGGTTACAAATTCTACCGAAAATCCAAATTCTTCCGCAACAATAGTTAAGGTTTCAGCATCCAGACGCTGATTCATTGTTACCATCATTCCTAGCGACATACATGCCGAAATAATTTGTGTCACCGAAACGTCCATCATTGTAGCGACTTCGCTTGCGGTTACAAATTCTGTGACTTTAAGTACTTTGTTTTCAAGTTCTTGTTGTTCTTGATCTTTCTCCGTTTGTTGACGGTGTTGATCTCTTTTATCTTTTCTGTACTTGGCTCCCTTTTTACCTTTATTAGATTTTCCTTGTAATTTTTCAAGGGTTTCTCTGACTTGTTTTTGTACTTCTTCGGCTGTTGGCTCAACTTTTGGAGCTTGTGTTCTTGGCTGTTGGCGATTTCTAAAATTCCCTTTAGATTGTGAAGTATTTCCTCCTACTTTACTAATTCTACGGCGTTTTTTTCTGGCATCAGCAGAATTGGCTCCATCAGCTGGTGTAGCCGGTTTGGCTTTTTTGGGTTTATTGAATTGGGTTAAATCTATTTTTTGGCCCGTAGATTTTGGCCCAGAAAGTTTTTGATAATTGGTGGTTTCAACTTTTTGGTCAACAGATTCCACAGCTTCTGTACTGACATCGGCTGGTGTTTCTGATGGTGTTTCTGTTTTTAAAACCGGCGCCTCTTTTTTGTCCTCAACAGGATATTCTATTGAAGTTGTTGTGGCTTCAGGCTTTGCTTCCGTTGTAGGCTCTGTTTTTGGTGCTGACTCCACTTTTGGTGTTGGAGTTACTTCGGATACAGACTCCTTTGGAGTTGCCACAGGCTTATTTTCTTCAGGCTGCTTTTGGGATGCTTTTTTTGAACCCTCTAAGTCAATTCTACCTACTTTCTTTGGGCCATGAAGTACCTGCTTAGCTTTGAAAACTGTTTTAGCGGCCTCAGCTTTTTGAAGTTTGAGTTCCATTTCTTGTTCACGTTGAATACGTATGGCTTCTTTTTCTTTCAGCTTAGCTTCACCCACTTCTTTGGACGCGACTTTTTTGCTTGCATCTGTTTGAAACTCTCCTGCAAGAAGTTCGTACACTTCCGAAGTGATTTTGGTTGTAGGACGTTTTTCTATTTCAACATTTTTTGTTTCCAAAAAATCGACCGCTCGATCGAGAGAAATATTCAGTTCCCTTAACACTTTATTTAATCTAATAATTTCAGCCATAAATTGCCTTTGATATTTTTAACAGTATTTCTTACGCGTACTCTTGTGGTAATCCGTTGTTTCAGGGCACCAATATAATTAAAATTTTACTCTTCGAATTCTTCTTTAAGAATACGAACTACATCTTCTATGGTTTCTACTTCTAAATCCGTACGCTTAACTAGATCATCAATCTCTTGTTCGAGGATGCTTTTTGCAGTGTCTAAACCTGCTTTTGCAAATTCTTCAATGATCCATGCTTCAATTTCATCAGAGAATTCAGAAAGCTCTACGTCTTCTTCAACACCTTCTCTAAATACGTCTATTTCATAACCCGTCAAACGACCGGCTAAACGAATGTTGTGACCTCCTCTACCAATTGCTTTACTCACTTCTTCTGGTTTTAAAATCACCTCAGCACGTTTTGCTTCTTCATTAATTTTGATTGAAGTTACTCTTGCTGGACTCAATGCTCTAGTGATGTATAACTGGAGATTGGTGGTATAATTGATCACATCAATATTTTCATTACCAAGCTCACGTACTATTCCGTGGATTCGAGATCCTTTCATACCAACACAGGCTCCTACGGGATCAATTCGATCATCATAAGAATCTACTGCTACTTTGGCTTTTTCACCTGGGATTCGTACCACATTTTTTACAGAAATAAGTCCATCAAAAACTTCGGGGATTTCTTGTTCGAATAGTTTTTCAAGAAAAATAGGCGCTGTTCTAGAAAATACAATAGAGGGTTTGTTTCCTTTTAAATCAACGCTTTCAATAATTCCTCGAACATTTTCGCCTTTTCTGAAAAAATCAGATGGAATTTGTTTGTCTTTAGGAAGAATCAATTCATTGCCTTCATCGTCTAATAAAATGACCGCACGGTGACGAATATGGTGCACTTCTGCTGTATATATTTCTCCTACTAAGTCTTTAAAGTGCTTATAAATATTTGTATTATCGTGTTCATGAATTTTAGAAATTAAGTTCTGACGCAATGCTAAAATTGAACGGCGTCCCAAATCAATTAACTTCACTTCTTCAGAAACATCTTCTCCAACTTCAAAATCGGGTTCAATTTTTCGAGCATCTGATAAAGAAATTTCTTGATTTTCTTCTTCAACCTCTCCATCTGCGACTACCACTCTATTTCGCCATATTTCTAAATCCCCTTTATCTGGGTTAATAATGATATCAAAATTATCATCATCACCAAACTTCTTTTTTAATGTATTTCTAAATACATCTTCTAGGATAGACATTAAGGTAACTCTATCAATTAGCTTTTCATCTTTAAATTCTGAAAACGAATCAATTAACGCTAAATTTTCCATAATTTTAGTCTTGTATTAAAATAATATTTTCACTTTTGCTTCTCTTATATCTGTGTACGGAAGGATTGCTTTTTTCTGAACTGTGACCTTGCCTTTTCCGATAGGTTTTGGTTCTCTTGCTTTCCATTCAAGTACAATATCTTCTTTGTTTGCCGCGGTTAATACGGCTACAATATTTTGATTTTCTACGGCCTTAACTTCTAAAGTTCTACCGATATGTTTTTGGTATTGTCGTGGGTGTGACAGTGGTGTGGTTGCCCCTGAAGATGAAACTTCTAGTGCAAAATCATGTTCGTCCCTGTCTAAATTGTGTTCGATACCTCGGCTAACAAACATACAGTCTTCTACAAGAACACCCTTGTCGCCATCAATCACGATTCTGATTTTATTACCTTCGAGAATATCAAAGTCAATCAAAAACAAATCTTGTCTTTGTGCTAAGCAATCCTCTAATAATTCTTTTACTATATCTCTAAACATTTGGTATAAAAAGAGGGGACTTTATGTCCCCTCGCTTTTTCATTTATCATTCTATGCGGCAAATATACGACATAAAAATTGAATTTAACAAGTGTTTATACTTGTTTTAGTTGGCCCACTAGGGCTCGAACCTAGACTCTTTGGTACCAAAAACCAACGTGTTGCCAGTTACACCATAGGCCAATCTCTTAATGAGGGTGCAAATTTATAATAAAGTTTTGTTTAGGCAAACATTTTTAAATTTATTTGTTGTTGAATTTTTGGTTTGTAAATTTAATCTAGTTTGTATTTATTGTGTTAAATCTTATAAAACCATTAAAACCCCATTTTCTGGCAAAGTAGAGTTTTCCATAAAAAAATCGGATATATGAATACAGGGCCTGTGTTTTGAATGATCCCTTTTGTAAATTAAAAATTATTAAGCTTTACTTAAAAGTTTTTAAACGTTGCATATTTATTACTAAATTCGCTTCGAACTTAATTTTATACCATGGCGAATTTTAATTTTAAAAAATGGAACCTCATCTTAGGATGGCTTGCCTTTTTAATCGCATTCATCACGTACAGCCTCACTGTTGAACCTACGGTTAGTTTTTGGGATGCTGGTGAGTATATTTTAACCTCTTCTAAACTACAAGTAGGACACCCGCCTGGAGCACCCTTTTTTCAAATGATGGGGGCGTTCTTTTCAATTTTTGCTTCCGAGCCGAGCCAAATCGGACTTATGATTAATATGATGAGTGCTACCGCCAGTGCCTTCACGATTTTATTTATGTTTTGGTCGATTGTTTTACTCATTAAACAAGTCGTTAAAATAGATGGTGAGTCCTCAAAGTCTCAAAACACCGCTATTTTAGGTGCTGCTTTTGTGGGGAGTTTAGCCTTTGCATTTACCGACTCCTTTTGGTTCAGCGCCGTTGAAACAGAGGTCTATGCCATGGCCACATTAATTATGGCGGTTTTGTTTTATCTGGGATTACGTTGGGGAAATGACATGTTTACCCCTAAAGGCAACAAATGGTTGATCCTGATTTCATTTGTGGTTGGGCTTTCTTTTGGTGTACACTTTATGGGGCTCTTAACGATTCCGGCAATTGGACTGATCTATTATTTTAAAAATTACAAAACTGTCACTCCCAAAAATTTTATATTGGCAAATCTGGCAGGTATCGCTATTTTATTATTTGTCTTTAAGCTTCTTGCGCCTAATATCCTTAGATACTTTAGTGCTTTAGAAATCTTTTTTGTGAACTCAGTAGGGTTGCCGTTTAATTCAGGGTCTATCATTGCGCTTCTTTTATTGGTTGGATTTATTTTTTGGGGATTAAACTACACTCGAAAAAAAAGCTACGTTCACCTCAATACTGGATTGCTCTGTATAACATTTATTATTATCGGCTTTTCATCTTGGTTGATGCTTCCGATTCGAGCCAATGCCAATGTGACCGTAAATGAAAACAACCCCTCTAGTGCTCGAGAACTCCTCGCCTATTACAACTTGGAACAGTACCCAAAAACACATTTGTTTTATGGTCCACAATTTACAGATCAGTATGTGGGATTAGATGAAAATCAACCTTATATTGATGACAAGCCAAAATATGAAAAAGACGAAAAATCAGGAACTTATGTGATTGTCAACGACTATAAAGATGGCTTGCAAAACTACAATTCAGAGCATGCATCTTTATTGCCAAGAATGTGGAGCTCAGAACATGCAGAAAATTATATGAAGTATTCTGGATTTTTAGAGTTTTCTATCAAATCGGAATATCAGATGCAAAACGAATTGCGTTCGTTAGTAAATAGTTTTAAGGATTCTGTGATTAAGGGAGAGGTCGATTATGAAGATTTTAATAATTTCCTTAAGCAGTATGGACGTTATATTGACATTCAAAAACCCTCTTTACTAGATAATATCTATTACCTTTTTGATTATCAAATTGGGTATATGTATTGGCGTTATTTTATGTGGAATTTTACCGGACGCCAAGACGATGTTCAAGGTCGGCTTGATCTTCACGGCAATTGGATCAGTGGAATTAATGTTGTAGATTCTTACATTTTAGGCGTTTCTCAAGACAATCTTCCTAGTGATGTATTAAACAATAGGGCTCGAAACACTTATTATTTTTTACCGCTTTTATTAGGACTTAATGGATTGTTTTTTCTGTTTAACAGAAACAAAAAACTCTTTTGGACCATGCTAGTGTTTTTCTTATTTACAGGAATTGCCATACAGGTTTATACCAATGTACGTCCGTTTGAACCTCGTGAACGTGATTATTCGTTGGTGGGCTCCTTTTACGTATTTGCACTCTGGATTGGGTTTGGTGTTTTTGCGATCTATGAAAAATTAAGAACATATTCTAAGACCACTTTGTTGGCGCCAATCGTTAGTTTGGTGTGTTTGATTGTTGTTCCTGGGATTCTGATAAGTCAGAACTGGGATGACCACGACCGATCAGGACGAGAAACAGCCCATGCAATGGCTGTACAATACTTAGAAGCCTGTGACCCAAATGCAATTATTTTTACCATCGGAGACAATGACACCTTCCCACTTTGGTACGCCCAAGAAATTGAAGGTATTCGTAGAGATGTGCGTGTGGTATGTACAAGTTTATTAAGTGTCGATTGGTACATTGACCAGATGAAACGAAAGGCATATGACAGTGACCCTATTCCATCAAGTTTGACACACGATCAATACAAATGGGGTACGAGAGATTACATCATTAAAGAAGTCATAACCAAAGACACTTTAGATCTTGATCAGTTTTTAGGATTTATCACAAATGACGATCCTAGAACCAAGTACAAACATATTCTTGATCAACAAGGCTATGACACCAGTGGCCAACGCAGGCAAGATCTAAATTCCAATTACCTTCCCACAGAGCACGTTAGAATTCCGGTTGACAAAGAATCGGTTCTAAAAAACGGAATTGTAAAAGCCAAAGACTCTGCTTCAATTGTGCCATATATTGATATTAGAATTAAAGGATCTGCGATTTATAAAAACCGCTTATTGATGTTGGATATCATCGCCAATAACAACTGGGAACGCCCCATCTATTTTAGTGGTGGAGCCTTTGGAGATGACGACTATATTTGGATGAAAGATTATTTGCAACTCGATGGTTTGGTCTATAAATTAGTTCCTATAAAAACAGCAATAGAAGATGGAAACCCCTTTGATATGGGCCGTATCGATGCGGATAAAATGTACGATATGGTTACGAATTGGGATTGGGGAAATAGCGGAGATCCCTCTGTATATCATGATATTGAAACGCGGAAAAACAGTTTAACCTACCGCGGAAACTTAGCACGACTAATAGAAGTTTTAATACAAAATGGTGACTTTGAAAAAGCAGAGGAAATAGCCGATTTGGCCATGGAAAAAATGCCAGTTGATCTCTTTGGATTCTATACTCTACTAGAACCTTATATTGGGGCTTATTATGAATTGGAAGCAACCGAAAAAGCGCGAAAATTATATAGAAACGTCAGCACAAAATATCAAGAGAGCTTAACATATTACAGCACACTTTCTGAATACAATCAATCGCAATACATTCAAGCTATTTACACAGATATTGAGCGCTACAGAAGCCTAGTCGATGTCACTGTACTCTATGAAACAGAGGCGTTTATAAAAACTGAAATGGAAAAATTTAATGGTTATCTTAGATTGTTTACAGGAGAATTAGAAGGTGATGAACAAGAAGCTCAATTAGAAGATAAAATCGAGGAGCTCCCTTAAGCGTTAAGGTAAGAAGTATAAAAATTATACATACTCTTGAATTCGACCAATGATTGTGTTGGCGTCTAGTTCTCCACTTTGGCGCCATTTCATATCGCCTGATTTGTAAATGATAAGTGTTGGCAATCCTTTTATTCGAAGTGCTTCCGCGAGGTCTTGATTCTTTTCAACGTCAATTTTTATCACACGGGCTTTGTCTCCCATGGCAGCTGCAACGTCTCTAAGAACGTCATACATTGCTTCAGATTCGTCACTCCACTCTGTAAAAAACTCGAACAGTACTGGAATTTCAACATCTATTAACTCTCCAAATTTTGACATAACATGGTAATTTTTGCATCAAACTTCAATGAAAAATGATACTTATTTTATATCCACATACTATAAATGTAAGTATTATTTTGGGGTAAATATAACATTTTCTAGGTTTTAAGTGTTATTTAACCTTTTTTTAAGCGTTATAACGGATATTTCAGGCCAAATCCCAACACGTCCTGGGAACGCTAAAAACCCAAAACCACGGTTCACATTTATGTACTGACCCGCTTTTTCGTAGATGCCAGCCCAGTATTTGTAACGCCATTTAATAGGACTCCATTTAATAAGCCCAGGAATCTCAATACCAAACTGCATTCCATGGGTATGACCGCTTAACGTTAGGTGGTAATGGTTTGGATCTTTTATAACTTCATACTGCCAATGAGAAGGGTCATGACTCAAAAGAATTTTGAAATCATTTGGCTTCACTTTGGATGATGCAAGGATTAAATCGCCCTTTTGCTTAAATCCTTTCCCCCAATTTTCAACCCCGAGAATTGCCAAACGAGCGCCTTCTTTTTCGATAAACCGACTTTCATTTCTCAATAAATCAAAACCCATATCGTGTTGAATATCCAACAACTCCTGAAAGTTTTCTGCTTTTGCTTCGTCTGATGGCCATCGTGTATAATCGCCATAATCATGATTTCCTAAAACAGAGAATATTCCATCTTTTGCCTTTAATTTTGAAAAGGTCGATTTCCAAGGACGCATTTCTTTGGATTTACTGTTTACCATATCGCCAGTAAACATAATTACATCGGAAGCTTGTTCGTTCACAAGATTCACTGCATACTCGATTTTTGATTTACTGTCAAAACTCCCACTGTGAAGATCACTTATTTGTGTGAGCTGATACCCGTCAAAAGCAGCAGGTAAATCATCAAACTCTAATGTGTATTTTAACACTTTAAAATTATATTTCCCTTTGGTGATTCCGTAGAGAATCGAAACGAATGGGATAGCAGCAATCCCCAAGGCCAATTGCCCAATGAATTTACGTCGAGAACTAAAAAGTGCCGAGCTTTCATCTGATTTAGAAACAAAGTAATTAACTCCCGCTTCAAACAAACGAAAAACATCTTCACCAAACATAAAAACTAAGAGCACTAATTTAGGAACATAAACCAACACGAATACCGCAAATGCAAAATAAAATCCGGAATTGACTCCTGAACTTCGATCAAAAGTGTACCCTTGATAAATCAAATTTCCAAAAACTGCAATGGAAATCGCAATATATCCATAGGTCACCAATGGAGTTTTAACCACACTTCTAAAACTTTGAAGGGCATAAAAATCAAGAGCAAGTACAAGTATTATAAAGATTATTAATCGAATCATAACGCGTTAAATTCAATTACAAAAATAGAATAAAAGTTAATGATAATTGGGTTAATAATTTTATTTAACGATACTTTTAGATTTGCATATTTTTAGTATATTTCAAGTATATATTATTATAATCATTTTTAAATAAAATCCAATAAAATAAACTTCCCGTTATGAGCACAAAAAACAACAATTCAGCGTTAACAACCTTAGTCACCGTCTTCTTTTTTTGGGGGTTTATAGCAGCTTCTAATGGGGTTTTTATTCCATTTTGTAAAACCTATTTCAATATTGATCAATTTCAATCTCAACTTGTCGATTTTGCCTTTTATGGTGCTTATTATTTAGGGGCTCTGTTGCTCTTTGTCATCTCTAGCTCTGTAAAAAAAGACATTCTAAACAATTGGGGATACAAAAATGGGATTATATATGGACTCTTAATTTCGGCACTTGGTGCTTTGTTAATGTATCCCTTTGTAAACGGATCGCAACAAGGCGATACCTCAGTATTTTATTTGGTGTTATTAGCCCTTTTCATTGTAGGTCTTGGATTTTCGCTGCAACAAACAGCAGCGAATCCATTTGCAATTGCATTGGGCGAACCAGAAACGGGTTCACATCGACTTAATCTTGCCGGAGGCATCAACTCTTTTGGAACCACTATTGGACCTATTGTTATTGCGTTCATCATTTTTGGATCTACGCCACTATCAGGTGATGAACTGAACCAAATGATTCAAAATAATGAGATTAAACTAACCACAGTTCAATATTTATACCTAGGAGTAGGGACTTTATTTTTAGCAGCAGCAGCACTATTTCATTTTTCAAAAAAATTACCAAATACAAAAACAAATGAAGTATTTGAGCCTGCCAACAAAGCAAAAAATACGCTAATCGTATTAACAGTCGTAATTTTTGTATGTTTTGGATTAATTTTTAACACCTACATAGGGGGAGAAGCGCCAACGGAAGCACTTGAAAACAAACGTCTTTACTTACTTTTGATCGCTTTATTTGCAGTTATTATAAGTGTACTTTTTGCCAATACTCGCGCTTCAAAATCTGCTCAAGGATGGGGCGCAATGAAATACCCTCAGCTGGTTTTAGGGATGCTTGCAATCTTTATGTATGTGGGTGTCGAAGTGACTATCCAATCAAATCTTGGAGAACTCTTAAAATTTGTCTCTGATAAAATTAATAATCTAAACCCACTAGGCTTAAAAGTGATGAATGATGCTGAAATTGCTCCCTTTATTTCTTTGTATTGGGGCGGTATGATGATTGGCCGTTGGGTAGGTGCTATCACCGTCTTTAATCCAAGTAAAGGACTTAAAAAATGGTTACTCATTTTAGTGCCTTATGTTGCTTTTGGAGTGATTCTACTTGTTAATTTTGGAAGTTATTCTTCAACTGAAATTTTACTGTTTAGTATCTGTGTTGCTATTCAAATTGGTGGATTCTTTTTGGCAAAAGACAACCCTATTACAACCTTAAAACTATTTAGCACCTTAGGCGTTATTGGAGTACTTATCGGAATTTTTGCATCGGGTCAACTCGCATTATATGCCTTACTTTCAGGCGGCTTATTTTGCTCAATCATGTGGCCTTGTATTTTTTCATTAAGTATTTCTGGATTGGGAAAATACACCTCACAAGGGTCTGCTTTCTTAATTATGATGATTTTGGGTGGGGCAATTATTCCGCCGCTGCAAGGAAAATTAGCAGATATTTTCAGTATTCAATCATCCTATTGGATTGCTGTTTTATGTTTTGTATATCTCTTATTTTATGCGTTCAAAACAAAACGTGTATTGAAAAATCAAGGCGTTACACTTAATAACTAATATGAAACGAAGACACTTTTTAAAAAATGTCTCCATTTCAGGACTAGGTTTGGCTGTTGGAACCAGCTTAAGCTGTTGTACAGAAACTGCCGTTTCTGAAGGAGCTGTTGACACTTTAGAGACCGCTTCACTTCCTGTTGTTATTGCGACTTGGGATGTGAAAAATGCGACTGCAAAAGCCTGGGACATTTTACAAAATGGTGGAACTGCACTCGACGCTGTAGAACAAGGCTGTCGTGTAGAAGAAGAAAATGAAAAAGGACAATCAGTAGGAAAAGGAGGACTTCCCGATCGTGATGGAAATGTAACCCTCGATGCCTGTATTATGAATCAAAATGGTGATTGTGGTGCTGTCGTTTTTTTACAAAACATTACCAATGCCGTCTCTGTAGCTCGAAAAGTCATGGAAGACACACCACACGTTATGCTCGCTGGTAGTGGTGCTGAAAAATTTGCACTTCAAAAGGGGTTCAAAAAAGAAAACTTACTTACTGAAGCTGCTAAAAAAAACTGGGAAGATTGGAAAATTAAGAGCAAGTATCGTCCCATCATTAACATTGAAAACCACGATACTATTGGGATGCTAGCCATCGACAAAGCTGGCAATCTCTCAGGAGCATGTACCACTAGTGGGTTGGCTTATAAATTAAATGGGCGGGTTGGCGACTCACCGATCATTGGATCAGGACTGTTTGTAGACAATGAAATTGGAGCCGCCGTAGCAACTGGTCTTGGAGAAGAAGTCGTCAAAACTGTTGGTAGCTTTTTGATTGTAGAATTGATGAGGCAAGGCAATACACCTCAAAAAGCTTGTGAAATTGCAATTCAGCGAATTGTGAATAAACCTAATAGTAATTACAAAAATTTTCAAGTGGGCTACATTGCCATCAACAAAAAAGGGCAGACCGGATCCTTTTCAATCCACCAATGGTTTAGTATTACTAAATTTCAAAAAGGAATAAACGAAACAATACAATCAGAATATTTTAACAAAGACGCTTAAAAACCCCATTTATGGCTGAACAAAAACGCTTATTTCTTCTCGATGCTTATGCTCTAATTTTTAGAGGGTATTATGCGTTTATCAAAAACCCTAGAATTAATTCCAAAGGGCTAGATACTTCCGCTATTCTTGGATTTACCAACTCTTTATTGGATGTCATAAAAAGAGAACGTCCAGACCACTTGGCTGTTTGTTTTGATAAAGGCGGTAGTAAAGACCGGGTTGAAATTTTTAAGGCGTATAAAGCCAATAGAGATGAAACACCAGAAGGCATTAAAGTAGCTGTTCCATATATTCATAAAATTTTGGATGCCATGAATATCCCTGCAGTTGTTAAGGATGGTTATGAAGCAGATGATATTATTGGAACACTGGCTAAAAAGGCTGAAAAAGAAGGCTATAAAACCTTTATGGTTACGCCCGATAAAGATTTTGCCCAACTGGTCAGCGAGAATATTTTTATGTACCGCCCCGTATTTGGAGGTGGGTATGAAACTTGGGGCATAGATGAAATTAAAGAAAAGTTTGAGATTGAAGACCCGCTTCAAGTCATCGATTTTTTAGGGATGAAAGGCGATGCTTCGGATAATATTCCTGGACTTCCTGGTGTGGGAGACAAAACAGCCAAAAAATTGCTTGCCCAATATGGAAGCATGGAAAATTTATTGGCAAATACGCACGAGCTGAAAGGAAAAATGAAAGAAAAAATCGAAGCTAATGCCGAGCTGGGACTTCTTTCTAAAAAACTAGCGACTATCCTATTGGATGTTCCTGTTGAATTTGAAGCCGAACGTTTTGAACTCACTGCACCAGACTCTGAAAAAGTAAGCGCCATCTTTCAAGACTTAGAATTCAGACGATTAATCGATAATTTTAATAAAACATTTGCTGTAAAACCCCCTGAAAGTGAAGCTTCAGTACCAAAAGCCTCCTCGCCCAAACCCGCTGCAAATCCAACAGCTGAAGCAGGTGCAGGACAATTTTCGTTATTTGGTGGAGAGGATCCTTCAGTAACGGCTGCTACACAAAACTATGGCAGAGAAACTGCAACTTCAGTACCACACTTTTACCAAAGTGTTGCAGGTAATTTAGGGTTAAAACTTTTTGTAAAACAACTCATGAGCCAGACCTCGGTTTGTTTTGATACCGAAACTACAGGACTGAATCCGCTCACTGCAGAACTCGTTGGAATTGCATTTTCTTGGGAAGCACATAAAGGATTTTACATCCCATTTCCAGAAGCATTTGAAGAGGCTCAACAATTAATGGAAGTGTTTCGACCATTTTTTGAGGCCACACATATTGAAAAGATTGGGCAAAATTTAAAGTATGATTTAAAAGTATTACACAAATACAATATAGACGTCAAAGGCCCTTTGTTTGACACCATGATTGCACATTATTTGATCAATGCCGATATGCGTCATAATATGGATATTCTCGCCGAAACCTACTTGAATTACACGCCTATTTCTATTACAGATCTTATTGGAAAAAAAGGAAAGAACCAGCTTTCGATGCGTGATGTGTCCCTTGAAAAACTGACGGAATATGCCGTTGAAGATGCTGATATTACGTATCAACTCGCGAGTCATTTCAAAAAAGAATTGACCGATGCAGAGACCTTAAAATTATTTAACGATATCGAAATTCCTTTGGTAAAAGTATTGGCGGCAATGGAATTGGAAGGCATCAAACTGGATACTGAATTTTTAAACTCACTATCCCAAGATTTAAACACGGACATTGCAGCACTTGAATCCAAAATATATGAAGCTGCAGGAGAACATTTTAATATCGCATCGCCAAAACAATTGGGTATAATTTTATTTGAAAAATTAAAGCTGGTTGATAAACCTAAAAAAACCAAAACAGGACAATACAGCACCGCAGAGGATGTGTTGTCATACTTAGCAAAAGACCACGAAATTATTCGAAATGTGTTGAAATATAGAGGGCTTGCTAAACTAAAAAGCACTTATGTTGATGCATTGCCAGAACAAGTCTTAGAACGTACGGGTCATATTCATACCGAGTACATGCAAACTGTGGCTTCGACAGGGCGGTTGAGCAGTAACAATCCCAACCTTCAAAACATTCCCATCCGAACCGAACGCGGCCGACAAGTCCGAAAAGCATTTGTTCCAAGAAATGAGGAGTACATCCTTTTAGCCGCAGATTATTCTCAAATTGAATTGCGTGTTATTGCAGCGATGAGCGAAGAGGAAACCATGATTGAGGCCTTTAAAAACGGGGAAGATATTCATGCCTCTACCGCCGCAAGAGTATTTAATGTGCCTTTGGAAGACGTCACTAGAGAACAACGTGGTAATGCCAAAACCGTTAACTTTGGAATTATTTATGGGGTGTCGGCTTTTGGGCTGAGCAACCAAACCGATTTGAGCAGAACCGAAGCCAAAGAACTGATTGAAACCTATTATGAAACCTATCCAAAACTCCGAAAATACATGAGTGCACAGGTCGATTTTGCAAGAGACCATGGCTATGTAACCACGGTTTCTAATCGACGTCGCTATCTCAAAGACATCAACTCTCGAAATACCATTGTAAGAGGTGCCGCAGAACGAAATGCCGTAAATGCGCCCATCCAAGGCAGTGCAGCAGATATTATTAAAATTGCAATGATAAACATCTACAATAAACTGGCAGAAGGCGGATTTAAAACCAAAATGCTTCTTCAAGTGCATGATGAATTGGTTTTTGATGTTTACAAGCCGGAGCTGGAAACCATCAAATCCTTAATCAAGGAAGAAATGGAGAACGCCTATGCCTTAAATGTTCCTTTAGATGTGGAAATGGATACAGGTGTAAATTGGCTTGAAGCCCATTAAGTTTACAGCTCCAAGGCTTTTTTAACATCTTCATTCATCAAGAATTCTTGTGGATTTTCCAAGGCTTCTTTCACTGCAACAAGGAATCCAACTGATTCTCTTCCATCAATTATTCTGTGGTCATAGGATAAGGCTACGTACATAATCGGACGAATTTCTACCTTACCATCAATGGCTACTGGACGTTCTACAATATTGTGCATTCCAAGAATGGCACTTTGTGGTGGGTTGATAATCGGTGTTGAAAGCATACTTCCAAACACTCCTCCATTAGAAATAGTAAAGGTTCCCCCTGTCATTTCATCAACGGTAATTTGTCCATCACGGGCACGTATAGCAAGGCGTTTGACCTCTGCTTCTACCCCACGGAACGATAAATTTTCTGCATTTCTAATCACAGGAACCATTAAGCCTTTAGGGCCAGAAACGGCGATACTGATATCACAAAAATCGTAGGAAATCATTTCTTTTCCATCGATCATAGAGTTCACAGATGGAAATAATTTTAAGGCGCGTACAACAGCAAGTGTAAAGAAACTCATAAACCCTAGTCCTACATCGTGCTTTTCTTTAAACGTTTCTTTGTATTGTTTTCTCAATTCAAAAATTGGAGACATGTCCACTTCATTAAAAGTGGTTAACATAGCTGTTTCGTTTTTGGCAGATACCAAACGTTCCGCTACTTTTCGGCGCAACATAGAAAGTTTAGAGCGTGACACACCACGTCCTTCCACATTCACTTGTTGTCCCATTGATGGCACGGCCTTAACAGCATCTTCTTTTGTAATTCGTCCATCTTTTCCAGTCCCTACAATTGTAGTGGCATCGATTCCTTTTTCAGACAGTATTTTTTTGGCAGCAGGACTTGCAGATCCTGTAGCGTAAGTGGTATTTGTAGTGGCTTCAACTTTTGGATCAACTTTAACTTCTGGAGTTGGTGTAGTCGCTTTTGGTGCCTCACCACCTTCTGGTTTTGCGGCACTCGTATCAATTAAGCAAACTACTGCACCAACTTCGACAGCGTCCCCTACCTCAGCTTTAAAGGTTACGGTTCCACTCGCTTCTGCTGGCAACTCAAGGGTTGCTTTGTCGCTATCAACCTCAGCAATAGCCTGATCTTTTTCTACATAGTCACCTTCTTGAACTAACCATTCTGCAATTTCAACTTCTGTGATGGATTCGCCTGGTGAGGGCACTTTCATTTCTAAAATCATTGTGTGTTTATTTTAGTTTTTTTCTTTGGTTATCTTTTGTTTGATCAAAAACAAAATCTATGACTTCTTTATGTCGTCTTTTAGAACGTGTTGCACTTCCTGCCGCTGGGGCACTGTAACTTCGTCTTGAGGCCACACGCCAATGCTTTGCAGCATCAATATGCATTAAAATATGTGCATAAGCGCCCATATTTCTGGGTTCTTCTTGTGCCCATACAATATCATCTGCATGTATATATTTTGAGAGCACTGCATCAATTTCATCTTCTGGAAGTGGGAATAATTGTTCGATTCGAACCAATGCAATATCGGTTCTTCCCAATGCTTCTTGTTCTTCCAATAAATCATAATAAAATTTACCGGTTACAAATACAAGTGTTTGGGTGGTTTCAGCTTGTGCTGATGCATCATCAATGAGCATTTGAAAACTTCCATTCGCAAACTCCTCAACTGAAGAGACTACTTTTGGATGGCGCAATAAACTTTTTGGGGTAAATGCAATTAATGGCTTTCTAAAATCAGCTTTTAGTTGACGTCTCAATACATGGTACATATTGGCAGGTGTTGTACAATCAACAACAAACATATTGTCTTTAGCACAGAGTTGTAAATACCGCTCCATTCGTCCTGAAGAGTGTTCGGCTCCTTGACCTTCATACCCATGTGGTAATAGCATAACAATGCCGTTTGGAGTTTTCCATTTATCCTCGCCACATGAAATATATTGGTCAATCATGATTTGAGCGCCATTACTGAAATCGCCAAATTGTGCTTCCCAAATGGTAAGCGTGTTTGGACTTGCCATGGCATAACCATAATCAAACCCAACAACACCATATTCAGATAATAGGGAGTTGTAAATGTTAAACTGGCCTTGGTTTGGACTTATATTTTTGAGAAGAATAACTTCTTCTTCACTGTCTTCGACTTTTACCACAGCATGGCGGTGAGAGAACGTTCCACGCTCAACATCTTGTCCAGAAATACGGACGTTAAATCCTTCTTCTAAAAGCGAGCCATAGGCCAAATGTTCTGCCATAGACCAATCGAGTTTATCATTCTCAAACATTTGTTTTCGAGCTTCAATCAAGCGCGAAATTTTTCGAATAAACTTTTTATCTTCTGGAAGCGATGATATCTTTTTGGCAATTGAAACTAATTTCTCTTTGGGGTAGCTAGTGTTTATTGCATCACGCATTTTATTTGCTTTGGCTCTCGGGAAATCTTCCCAAGCCTCTTGCATAAATGGCGTAATAATGGTTTTATCTTCTTTTCTAGAGGTCACTAATTCGGTTTCTAAAGATGCCTTATAGTCTTGTTCAAGTTTAGAAACATAGCTGGAATCAATAATGCCTTGCTTAATTAATTTTTGTGCATAGATATTACGTGGGTTGTCATGACTGGCAATAGCTTTATACAGTTTTGGTTGTGTAAAACGCGGTTCATCGCCTTCGTTATGTCCATATTTTCGATACCCTAACAAGTCAATAAACACATCGCGTTTGAATTGCATTCTAAAATCTAATGCAAATAAAATGGAGTGAACTACTGCTTCTGCATCATCGGCATTGACATGTAATACTGGTGATAAGGTGACTTTTGCAACATCCGTACAATAGGTAGAGGATCGTGCATCGAGGTAATTTGTGGTAAACCCAATTTGATTATTGACCACAATATGGATAGTTCCATTAGTTTTATACCCGTCTAGTTGTGCCATTTGCACTACTTCATAGACGAGCCCTTGCCCAGCAATAGCTGCATCGCCATGGACCACAATTGGCAATACTTTACTCGTATCCTCGGAGTTTAGTTTGTCTTGTTTTGCTCTTGTAATCCCTTCCACAACCGAACCTACGGTTTCTAGGTGTGATGGGTTTGGTGCAATACTCAAATTAATACGATTGCCGTTATCTGTCAAGCGATCACTGGTCCACCCAAGGTGGTATTTTACATCGCCATCAAAAACTTCTTCTTCGTAATCTTTTCCATCAAATTCACTAAAAATATCACTGGCTGATTTTCCAAAGATATTAGTCAGTGTACTTAAACGTCCACGGTGTGCCATTCCCATTACAAATTCTTTCACCCCGTAAGCTGCCGCTTTTTCTATAAGGGCATCAATGGCAGGAATTAGAGATTCGTTTCCTTCTAATGAAAAGCGTTTTTGACCGACATATTTTGTATGTAAAAACGTTTCAAACGAAACTGCTTCGTTTAATTTTTTGAGAATATGTTTTTTTTCATCAGCAGAAAAACATCCGTGATTATCGTTATTGTTGAGTTTATTTTGAATCCATTGACGCTCGTTTGGTTTGCGGATATACATGTATTCTACACCTATAGCATCACAATAAATTGCTTCTAAATGTTGTATGATTATGCGCAAACTTTGAGGGCCAATTCCAATGATTTCACCCGCATTAAAAACAGTGTCTAAATCTATTGTGAACAGTCCAAAATTATCAAGCTCAAGATTAGGTTGGTATTTTCTACGATCTCTTACAGGGTTTGTTTTGGTAAACAAATGTCCACGGGTACGGTATCCATCAATTAATTTTATGACTTGAAATTCTTTTTGGACGTGCTCTGGAATTTGAGTTTTTACACCTTCTACAATATCTTCAGAAACCTCAAAAGTTTCACTTCCAAAGTCATAGCCTTGAAAGAAGGCTTTCCAACTTGGTTCAACGCTATCTGGGTCCTGTTGATACTGTTCGTATAAATCCGCAAAATAGGCGGTATGTGCGGCATTTAAAAAGGAATACTTATCCATGAATTTATAATTCTATTTTCTCTTTAGAAAAATACAGTTCAAAAATACGACTTTTCAGGAATATGAAATGTGAAAATGGTATAAATATGAAGATATTTTGAAGAAATGAAGATTCTTTAAAAAAGTTGATTTTTATTACATTGAATAATACTTAAAAATAATTATTCCTAAAACAAAATTTAAAGACTCCATTAACTTAAACATTTCGAGTCATAAGCTGTGTCCCGAAACTCTCAAGGATTTGTTTCTTTGGTTCTGAAATGTTTATCGTTTTCAGAATCTCAAAAGCTTTTGTGGTATAAAATGAAATTGCCTTTTGAGTCGCTTCTGCAGATCCTGAAGCTGAGAAAATCTGTTTTGTAACTTGTACCTTTTCACTTGAATTATTAGTTTCTGAGCTAAATAATTGCTTCAAATGTAGTTTATCCTTTTCAGACGAAAATTCTAAAGCTTTGAGGTATAAATAGGTTTTTTTATTCTCTATAATATCGCCCCCTACTTGTTTTCCGAAAGTTTCAGGATCGCCAAAAGCATCTAAATAATCGTCTTGTAATTGAAAAGCAATCCCTAAGTTTTTACCAAATTCATAACAACGATTTTGATCTTCTATGGACGCACTGGCAATGATAGCTCCCATTTTCATAGCTGCACCAACAAGTACTGCGGTCTTGTACTCAATCATTTTAAGATATTCTGAAATAGTGACCGTATTTCGAGTTTCAAAATCGATGTCATATTGTTGGCCTTCACAAACTTCTAAAGCAGTTTTGCTAAAGAGTTTGGTGAGTTTTTGATACACCTCTGGTGGATAATTTTCAAACAGTTGATATGCCATAATAAGCATGGAATCTCCTGACAAGATTCCCGTATTCAAATCCCACTTTTCATGCACGGTTTGATGGCCTCGTCGCAATGGGGCAGCATCCATAATGTCATCATGAATGAGCGAAAAATTATGAAAAACTTCAATAGCTAAGGCAGCGTCCAGAGCATCCTTTACATCGCCTTCAAAACAATCTGCAGTCATCAGCGTTAATACGGGGCGTAAGCGTTTACCTCCCAAATTCAAAATGTATTGAATGGGTTCGTAAAGGTTTTTAGGCTCTCGTATTGTGTTGTAAGCTTCTAAATAGGCTTGAAATTGTTTCTGGTACGTTTCAATAAATTTCATGGCACAAAAATAAGTGAATTCCTATAACTACGTTAGAAAGTGAATATAATAAATGTTAAATCTTTGCAAAACTTTGGAAACTTTAATTGTTTTTTAAGTTTCCTGTTGTAAATTTGCAGTCCGTTATGAGAGAAAAAATTATATCAAAATCTGAAGAATTATTTTTATCCCTTGGGTTTAAGAGTGTTACGATGGATGACATCGCGAATACTATTGGGATTTCTAAAAAAACCATTTACGCTCATTTTTCAAACAAAACAGAGCTTGTAGAAGTGGTGACTTTTTCTGTTCTTGATCATATTACAGAGGGTATAGACAGGATTAATGCTGCTTCTGTGAACCCTATTGAAGAACTGTATGAGATCAAAATGTTTGTAATGAATTATTTAAAAAACGAACGGGTTTCTCCCCAGCATCAGCTCAAAAAATATTACCCTGAAATTTTTGAACGCTTAAAAATTAAACAATTTGAAAAGATGCATTCTTCTGTTGAAAACAGTCTTAAAATGGGGATGAATACAGGATTGTTTAGAGCTGATATTGATATTGACTTTATTTCGAGAATGTATTTTAATGGTATGACAGGAATCCGAGATATTAGCATTTTTCCAGAAGACCGTTTTGACAGAAACTATCTTTTTGAAAGTTACCTCGAATACCATTTACGTGCTATTGTCACTGAGACCGGATTAAATTTGCTCAACAATTACATAAAATCAAACCTTACTCCAAATGCTTCCTAAACTTACACTATTTTTATTGATAACGACCTCGTTATTTTCGCAGCAAGAGACTTCGAAATTCTCATTAAAAGAAGCTGTTCAATTTGCAGTTCAAAACAATTCGATGTCTAAAAATGCAGCTCGTGATATAGAAATTGCAAAACTCCAAAAATGGGAAACTACAGCGACTGGATTGCCCCAAATCAATGCGGATATTACGTACAACAACTGGTTAAAACAACAAATTTCGTTGATCCCTGCAGAATTCTTTGGAGGAAATCCAGGTCAGTTTACCGAAGTTGCTTTTGGAACTAAGCAAACCATGAACGGGACTGTTACCGTATCACAAAAACTATTTGACGGCTCTTATTTAGTAGGTCTTCAAGCCGCTAAGGTATATTTAGAAATTTCAGAGCATGCTAAAGAAAAAACAGATATTGAACTTCGCAAAATGGTAGCCTATGCCTATGGGAATGTGTTGCTTTCTGAAGAAAACTTAAACATTGTAAATTCAAATATTGCGTTACTCGAAAACAATTTAAGAGATCTCACAAAGGTGTATGAAAATGGGTTAATTGAACAGGAAAGCGTGCAACAATTACAGCTCACTTTAGTCAGTCTAAAAAGCAATCAAAATTATATCAAACGCCTGAACATAATTGCATATCAAATGTTTAATAATACCATTGGTCTTGATTTGGATACGCCTGTAGAGCTAACAGATAGCCTCGATCAATTGATTATGATGTATGCCTCACTCAAACCTTTGGAATCTATACTCGAAGTGGAAAATGTAGTGGATTATAAAATAGCTTTCAATGATTTAAAAAGTAAAGAGCTCTTACTTAAATTAGAAAAAAGTAAGGCATTACCAACCTTAGATGTATTTTTAAATGGCAGCTATTCTGGGAATAATAATCAATTCAACTTTTTAGATAAATCTCAAAATTGGTTTGGTGCTTCTCTTTTTGGCATTTCAATGAATGTTCCTTTATTTAGTTCTTTTGGACGCAGTGCATCTACTAAAAAGGCGCGCCTTAATTTGGAAAAATCGAAATCACTTTTAAAAGATACTTCTGAAAAAATTAAGTTAGACATTTCTCGCGCAAAAAGTGAATATGAGTTTGCGGTTGAAGATCTTGAAATCAAAAAAGAAGCCCTTGAACTTTCAGAAAATATCGCCAAAAAGAATGAAATAAAATTTTTTGAAGGACTGGTCACTAGTTTTGATTTATCGCAGGCACAACGGCAGTTATATGCTGCACAAGAAGATTATTTATCCTCAATGTTGAATATCCTTACTAAGAGAATAGACTTAGAAGCACTTATTACCCCAACCCTAAAAAATTAAATAATGAAACAACTCCAGAATTTTACACTGATGAAACATCTATTTTTTCTACTTACTTTATCGCTTGTACTCTCCTGCGGCACTTCGGATAAAGAATCACAATCCTTGACCGAACTAAAAACAAAAAAGGCCGCTCTAAAAGAACAGATGGACCAAATCGGTTCTGAACTAAAAGCGGTTGAAATGGCCATTTCAGAGTTAGATACACTCAAAAAACTTATGAGTGTCACTTCTATTAAACCCGAAATCAAAGATTTTAATCATTATATCGAAGTACAAGGGATTGTAAAAGCCGATCAAACCATTGATCTTCACACAGAAATGGGTGGCACTGTAACGGCTATTTTGGTTAAAGAAGGGCAGAAAGTTTCAAAAGGACAGCTGTTAGCGACCTTAGGTAGCGATGTTATTGATAATTCTGTTTTACAATTAGACACGCAACTCGCCTTGGCCACAACTACTTTTGAGCGTCAAGCCAGACTATGGGAACAGAATATTGGAAGTGAAATTCAATATCTACAAGCAAAAGCCCAAAAAGAAAGTCTAGAAAATAATGTCAAAAGTTTGAAAGCACAAGCTCGAAAAATGAAAATAATTGCTCCATTTTCGGGGGTAATCGACCAGATTTACACCAAAACCGGAGAACTTAGTTCCCCTCAAAAACCTTTCTTAAAACTTGTAAATTTAAATACGGTTTATGTGGAAAGTGAAGTCACTGAAACATATCTAAAATCCATTAAAAAAGACACCAAGGTTTTGATAAATTTCAAATCCATTGGGAGCGTTATGAATGCCTCAATATCGCAGGTTGGAAATTTTATCAATCCAAGTAATCGAAGTTTTAAAATGCGAATCGATCTTAAAAATTCTAATAATGAGTTAAAAGCAAACTTACTTGCAGACATTAAAATAAATGACTTTCAGGCCAATGGAATTGTAATCCCATCAAGGCTTGTACAAAAAGATCGCGATAATAATACCTTTGTTTATACAATAGAGCCTAAAGAACACAATCACAAGGTTGTAAAAACCTACGTTACAGAAGCAATGAATTACGACAACCAATCTTACATTTCTGAGGGGCTAATTTCCAATTCCATTTTGATAGATAAAGGCGCACGACTTGTGAATGACAGTGAAACTGTAACTCTTGTAAACTAGTTACCTATGGGCACAAAAAAAATAAAGGAATTTAAACTTTCCTCATGGGCGATCTCAAATCGCATGACTGTTTCAGTGATTACATTTATCATTGTATTGAGTGGATTACTTTCATACATAGGAATGGCGCGTGAAAATTTTCCAGAAATTATTATTCCACAAATATATGTCGCAACCCCTTACCCTGGAAATTCGGCACTGGATGTAGAAAAGTTAATTACAAAGCGCTTAGAAAAAGAAATAAATTCAATCACTGGGGTTGACAAAATTACATCCAATTCAATTCAAGGCTACTCTAGTATTGTAGTGGAATTTAGTTTTGATTTTACGCCTGCAGAAGCACTTCAAAAAGTAAAGGACAAAGTCGATGTAGCAATGGCTGACCCAGATTTCCCTAAAGATTTACCTTCAGAACCAAGTGTTTCGGAAATGAATTTTAGCGAACGAATTCCGATTATGAATATTAATCTGTCTGGCGAATTTTCAATGGATCAACTTAAAGAATACGCCGAATATTTAGAAGATGAAATTGAAGAATTTCCAGAAATTTCGAGTGTTGATATCCGAGGGGTTCAAGAAAAAGAACTCGAAATTGCAGTAGATTTATATAAAATGGAAGCTTCAAAAATTAGCTTTACTGATATTGAAAATGCAGTTGCTTTTGAAAACATGAGTGTTTCTGGCGGAGATATTTTAGAGAACGGCATAAGAAGAACCGTCCGTATTTTAGGCGAATTTAAGGACCCCTTAGCTATTAGAGATATAATCATCAAACAAGAAAAAGGCAATATTGTTTATCTAAGAGATATTGCCGATGTGGAGTTCAAAGAACAAGAAAAAGAGAGTTTTGCACGCGAGTACCTACAGCCTGTGGTGATGTTAGATGTTAAAAAAAGAGGGGGGCAAAACCTTCTTGAAGCTTCAACAAAAATTGATGCTCTATTGGAAGATGCCGCTGCAAATGTATTTCCTCAAAATTTAGTGATTTCTAAAACAAACGACCAATCCAATGATACCCGAACTATGGTGTCCGATCTTGAAAACAGTATTGTTTTAGGGATAATTTTAGTCGTAACTGTACTCTACTTCTTTTTAGGCTTTAGAAATGCGTTATTTGTTGGTATTGCCATTCCGTTATCAATGTTTTTATCATTTTCTATATTAAGTTTTATGGGGGTTACCCTTAACACAATGGTGTTATTCTCTTTAGTCATTGCACTTGGAATGTTGGTGGACAACGGTATTGTGGTAGTCGAAAACGTCTATCGATTGATGGATGAGGGCTATCCAAGAATTAAAGCTGCTAAGCTAGGCGTAGGTGAAGTAGCGATGCCAATTATTGCCTCAACCGCCACAACACTTGCTGCCTTTCTCCCCTTGATTTTATGGGAAGGCATCATGGGAGAATTTATGAAGTGGCTTCCTATCACATTGATCATTGTATTGAGTTCTTCATTATTTGTTGCTCTAATCATTAATCCGATGTTGATTTCGGTATATATGAAAGTCATCCCCAAAAAAGAGTCTAAAGTTCCTTTTATTTCGAAATTAGAAAATCTCTACGAACGGTTTTTAAGTTATGCTCTCAAAGGGAAAAAACCTGGAAGTATTCTTGCAGGAACATTTGGTCTGCTCATTCTTGCAGTAGCTTTAATGGCAACATTTCCGCCTAAAATATTATTCTTTCCAAATACCGACGCCAAGCAAATTTTTGTGTTTATAGAATATCCCATTGGAACAGATATTGAAGAAACGAATCTTATTTCAATGGAAATTGAAAAAGATATTGAAGACTATTTAAAAAAATACGAAGTAAATGGCAAAAACTTTCTTATAACTTCTGTCATAGGGCAAGTTGGCGAAGGGACCTCCGACCCCTCTCGAGGTCAAGAAGGAGGTAAATCGCCCAACAAAGCACGAATCACTATTGATTTTGTAAAGTACCAAGATCGACAAGGTGTCAACACAGAAACTGTTCTTAAAGATATTAGAAACTTGCTGCAAGGCTATCCAGGAGTTCGTATTGTAGTGGACAAACCAGCAGATGGGCCGCCAACTGGCGCTCCTATAAACATAGAAGTTAAAGGCGATGATTATGATTTAATTTTGGACACTGCCAATCGATTAAAATCTTTCATAAACAACTCCAATATCGGAGGTATTGAAGAATTAAAATTAGATATCGACCAAGGAAAACCAGAACTATTGGTTTCTGTAGATCGCCAAAAAGCAAGACGATTGGGGATTTCAACGGGTCAAATCGGAGCCAACTTACGTACCGCATTGTATGGTAAAGAAATATCAACCTTTAAAAATAAAGATGATGATTACCCCATCAATCTCCGACTAAAAGATGAAATCCGTTATAACAAATCTGCTTTGTTGGACCAAAAAATTACCTTCAGAAATCAGAGTGATGGCCAAATAAAACAAGTCCCGATTTCGGCAGTAGCAACAACAGAAAACCAATCGTCTTTCAGTGCCATCAAACGCATCGATTTGGACCGAGTGGTAACAATTTATTCTAATGTATTGAATGACTATAATCCTACTGAAGTCAACAATAAAATTAGAGACATTGCTAAAAAATTTGAGGTTCCAAAAAACATCTCGATTACCTTTACTGGAGAACAAGAAAAACAAGCAGAAGAAATGGCCTTTCTTAGTCGAGCACTACTAATTGCAGTTCTTTTGATTTTCTTAATCTTAGTAGCACAATTCAATTCCGCAACAACTCCAATAATCATTTCAATTTCTGTATTTCTAAGCTTAATAGGTGTACTATTTGGACTTCTCATATTTAGAATGGATTTTGTAATACTTATGACGATGATCGGAATCATTTCTCTAGCAGGAATTGTTGTGAATAATGCCATTGTTTTAATTGACTATACCAACCTAACCATCATTCGAAAACGTCGCGAATTACAACTGGAAGACACAGACAAACTCACCCCATCGCTACTAGTTGAATGTGTGGTCGAAGCTGGTAGAACACGTTTGAGACCTGTATTGCTAACCGCCATCACAACCATATTGGGCTTACTTCCGTTGGCATTGGGAATTAACATTAACTTTAGAGCCCTAATTACCCAGCTTAATCCAAACTTTTATATTGGTGGAGAAAACGTTGCATTCTGGGGGCCAATGGGATGGGCGATTATCTTTGGATTGTCGTTTGCTACATTTTTAACCTTGGTTGTCGTTCCTATATTATTTTATTTAATTAATAAATTAAAAACAAAAAAGGTTAAAGTCGCTTCCTAAGCCTCTGGATTTTAATTTTTAAATGTTAAATTTGCGCAACTAATTTAGTCTTATGTACAGAAGTCATCATTGTGGTCAATTAAGATCCTCGAATATTAACGAAGAAGTGACCCTTTCGGGTTGGGTGCAAAAATCACGAAATAAAGGCGCTGTGATTTGGATAGATTTACGAGATCGCTACGGCATCACACAGCTTATTTTTGATGCGGAACGCACTCCAGAAGCGATGATGGCCATGGCAAAACGTTTAGGACGTGAATTTGTTATTCAAGTGACAGGAACTGTCATTGAACGGAGCTCAAAAAATCCAAATTTAAAAACCGGTGAAATTGAAATTCTAGTTTCAAAACTAACGGTTTTAAATGAAGCTAGTCTTCCGCCTTTTACTATTGAAGATCAAACGGACGGTGGTGAAGAACTTCGTATGAAATACCGTTATTTAGACATCCGAAGAAATCCTGTAAAAAATAATTTAATTTTTAGGCATAAGGTCACTCAAGAAGTACGTTCGTATTTGTCTTCTCAAGAATTCGTAGAAGTTGAAACCCCTTACCTAATCAAATCAACCCCAGAAGGTGCTCGCGATTTTGTAGTTCCAAGTCGAATGAATGAAGGTCAATTTTATGCCCTTCCACAATCGCCCCAAACATTCAAACAACTGTTGATGGTTGGTGGAATGGACAAATATTTTCAAATTGTAAAATGTTTTAGGGATGAAGATTTAAGAGCCGATAGACAACCGGAATTTACACAAATTGACTGTGAAATGGCGTTTGTAGAACAAGAAGATATTTTAAATGTTTTTGAAGGCTTAACACGTCATTTGATCAAATCTATTCACGGAAAAGAAATTAAATCCTTCCCACGAATGACTTATGACGAGGCGATGGAAACCTATGGAAACGATAAGCCCGATATTCGTTTTGGAATGCAATTTGGCGAACTCAATGCGGTCACTCAACATAAAGATTTTGGTGTTTTTAATTCGGCTGAATTAGTAGTTGGAATTGCCGTTCCGGGTGGAAACCGTTTTACACGTAAAGAAATTGATGGCATTATCAATTGGTTAAAACGTCCACAAATTGGAGCATTAGGAATGATTTACTCGAGATGTAATGACGACGGAAGCTACAAATCATCAGTCGATAAATTTTATGATCAGGACGATTTAGGAAAATGGGCAGAAATCACAGGAGCAAAACCAGGTGACTTGGTATGTGTACTTTCTGGTCCTACTGAAAAAGTGAGAACTCAATTAAGTGCACTCCGAATGGAACTCGCAGAACGCTTAGAACTCCGAAACCCTAAGGAATTTGCTCCGTTATGGGTAACCGATTTTCCATTACTGGAATGGGACGAAGATAGCGCTCGATACCATGCAATGCACCACCCCTTCACCGCTCCAAAACCAGATCAAATTAAGTTATTAGACACCGATCCGGGTGCTGTAAAAGCAAATGCTTATGACTTGGTTTTAAATGGTAATGAAATTGGAGGTGGCTCAATTCGAATCCACGATAAAGCCACACAAGCCTTAATGTTTGATCATCTTGGGTTTACCCCAGAAGAGGCTAAAGAGCAATTTGGATTTTTAATGAATGCCTTTGAATATGGCGCTCCGCCTCATGGTGGGTTGGCCTTTGGATTGGACCGTTTGGTCGCCATTTTAGGTGGGCAAGAAACCATTCGTGATTTTATCGCCTTTCCAAAAAACAATTCTGGACGTGATGTCATGATCGATGCGCCTTCAACAATCGATACAACACAGTTAAATGAGTTGAACTTAAAAGTTGATCTAAAGCAATCCTAAACTGATAAGATGAAATATTTGATTTGGTTCTTATTTATTTTAACGATTACGTGTATTCTCCTAGGATTGATTGTAGATTTATCGTATTCAGAACAATTAGTTGGATTTGGGGTCATTGGTTTGTGTGTGATCGTTTTTCCACTGTTTTCTTATTACCGTTGGAAAGATAAAAAGATAGCCGACTATATGCTCACTCCGGAGAATTTGGATAAAATGCGTGAGTTTAATGACTCAAAAGAGCTTTAAGAATTAATTCAAATTTCGTTTTTCAATAAAAAACCGTTTCATCAAATCTGAAGCTTCCTTTGCTAATACCCCTCCCCTTAGGGTGGTTCTTGGATGTAGCTTAGTCCCCATCACACCAAAACCTCTTTTTTCATCTTTTGCACCATAAACTACCGTTGAAATCTGACTCCAATACAAAGCGCCTGCACACATCTGACAGGGTTCGAGAGTAACGTAGAGGGTGCATTTATTTAAATATTTACCGCCTAAAAAATTAGCAGCGGCAGTAATGGCTTGCATTTCTGCATGTGCTGTGACATCATTCAATAGTTCTGTAAGATTATGAGCTCGCGCAATAACTCTGTTGTCAACCACAATCACTGCCCCGACTGGAATTTCTCCCTTTTCAAAAGCGACTTCTGCTTCTTGAAGCGCCTTTTTCATAAAATATTCATCATCAAAAATAGCATCCATAAGTCAAAAATACGGTTTCAATCTTGTATTTTTGCTATGTGTTAAAAAATTTACTAGAACATATCAATTCTGTATCTGATTTACGGCGGCTACCCCCCAGTGAGTTACCACAACTCGCCAAAGAGTTAAGACAATTTATTATCGAAATTGTTGCCACTAAAGAAGGGCATTTAGGAGCGAGTCTCGGAGTGGTTGAACTTACCATTGCGTTGCACTATGTTTTTAACACTCCTGAAGATTTATTAATTTGGGATGTCGGACACCAAGCGTATGGACACAAAATTTTAACAGGACGTAAAGCAGAGTTTCACACCAACAGACAACATAAGGGCATTAGTGGATTTCCAAAACGTAGCGAAAGTAATTTTGACACATTTGGAACAGGACATTCATCCACCTCTATTTCGGCTGGCTTGGGAATGGCGATTGCCTCTCAATTAAAAGGAGAAAACAGACAGCACATTGCCGTAATTGGAGATGCATCTATTGCAAGTGGAATGGCATTTGAAGGCCTTAACCATGCTGGAGTAACGACTGCAAATTTACTGGTGATTCTTAATGATAATGCGATTGGGATTGACCCAAGTGTAGGGGCTTTAAAACACTATCTGACCAATGTAAAAAAAGGCACTCAAAAACAAGATAACATTTTTGAAGCGCTCAATTTCGACTATTCTGGCCCTATTGATGGACATGATATGAAGGCGCTTATTACAGAACTAGAACGTCTCAAAACGATTGAGGGTCCGAAATTTTTGCATGTAATTACAACCAAAGGAAAGGGGTTGAAACAAGCCGAAACCGATCAAGTTAAATACCATGCCCCCGGAAAGTTTGATGCATCAACAGGAAATTTAGTTTCTAAAAACAAAGCAGACCTCCCGCCAAAATTTCAAGATGTATTTGGATTAACTCTTGTTGAGTTGGCTAGACAAAATAAGGCGATTGTTGGCATCACCCCTGCTATGCCTACCGGAAGTTCGCTAAAATATATGATGGATGCACTTCCCGAACGAGCGTTTGATGTGGGGATTGCAGAGCAGCATGCTGTAACGATGGCTGCCGGGATGGCTACACAAGGTTTAATTCCTTTTTGTAACATCTATTCAACCTTTTTGCAACGGGCGTATGATCAAATTATTCATGATGTTGCGCTTCAAAATTTGCCTGTGATATTCTGTATTGATCGCGCTGGATTGGTGGGTGAGGATGGCGCCACACATCATGGAGTATTTGATTTGGCGTATTTACGCTGTATTCCAAACCTCATCATTGTTGCGCCAAGAAATGAAATAGAATTACGGAACATCATGTATACCGCTCAAAAAGGGTTAAAACAACCCATTGCAATTCGATATCCAAGAGGCAGAGGGATTACTCCAGATTGGGAATCAGATTTTGAAGCGATTGAAATTGGAACCGGGGTTCAATTAGAACAAGGCGAGAATCTTGCTATTTTGAGTGTCGGAGCAATTTCTAATACCGTTTCTAACGCTATTAATGGTCTCTGTTGTGCGCATTATGATATGCGATTTATTAAACCATTGGATGAACGCTTGTTGCACTCAATATTTAAGACCTATCCCAAAATCATTACCATTGAAGATGGTGTAATACGTGGTGGTTTTGGTAGTGCTGTTTTAGAATTTGCAGCAATGCATCACTACAAAAATGAGGTGTTTGTAAAAGGGATTCCTGATGTATTTATTGAACATGGAGCTGTTAATACACTCAATGAAACACTGGAACTTGACATAGATAGTCTGCATAAAAGCATCAAGGCAAACTTATAAAACAAAAAAATAGGGAAGCAATGCTTCCCCTATTTTTAGGAAATTTCTATACGCTATTATTTAATAATAATTCGTGCGGTTGTCTCAAAACTAACACCTTTCAACTTGATTAGGTACATTCCAGAGTTTACGTTTAAATCAAATTCTTTTCTTAAGCCTTGTTCTATATCAACCGTAGTATCGTAAACTTTCTGTCCTGTAATCGAATACATCTGTACTTGTGTAGACCCTAAGGATTTGGTAGATGTTAGTGTGAATTGTCCCTCAGAAACTGTTGGGAATACTTTGATTGCATTGGCAAAAATCTCTTCTTCATTCACACTAAACGAGTTTCCTGTAAACATGCCAGAAAAAACACCTCTTCCATAAGTGGCAGCAAAAACCATATTATCGTTTCTAACATCTAAATCCATCACTTTAACATTCCTCATACCATTAAAAGAAGACGACCATCTAGGAGATGCAGATGAGAAATTATTCGTGTACCAAACTCCTAATTCTGTTCCTATAATGACTTCTTCTAAATTTAATGGGTTTTGTAAAATAGATTTCACAGGCATGTCTGGTAGGTTCCCCTCTTTTGATACCCATGAAGTTCCACCGTTGTTTGTGTACCATATACTTTCAACACCATAATTATGAATGGTTACAAAAATCTCATTTTCAGAGGCTCCTACTTCAATGTCAGAAATACTCCCAACAATAATGTTTTGCAATTCTATTTCAGTCCAAGTAGGGTTGTTTGTATTGGCATTGGTAATTTTAAAAACATCTCCTAATATCGTTCCAACAAACAAGGTAGATGAAGTGGTTGTATATGGTGAAACAGTAAAAGCTGTTGGTCTGTTGTCAAAGCTCGCATCCGTTAAAACGTTTTTAGAAAGTGTCAACGAGGATTTAATCCCAGAATACCTTCTAATTGAATTCCCATTTGCTGTGGATGAATAGTTGGTATATAAAATATCAAGATTCGAATCTAAAGCACAAGGATTTATAAATGCCCCATTACTTGCACTTTCACTATTAATAGTTACATTATTTCCATCAAAACTATAAAGATTGATTCCACTATTATATACATAGTTTCTAATAAAATAGCGATCGACCCCGTCTTGGTCAAAGAATGTATATGCCCCGTCTCCTCCATAAGACTCTGATGTACTGTCAGGGCCTGTTGTTGAGACGTTTTCAAATAATTGAGTGCCATTGTCTTGTAGGCCGCCGGCAAAAACATCCCCTGAAGGGAACGCAGTCGTAGGTCCTACACCCACTGTGTAAAACTGTCCCGTAACAAAACCGTTGTTTCTTTCAGAGATGGTCACACCACCGTCAGCTGAATAAAACACCCCTCCATCATTTGAGAATAGCATCGTATTCGTATCGTTATTTGCAAATGTTGCGGCATGCTGATCGGCGTGCATATATTGTCTATTAAATCCGCCATACCAATGAGTTAATTGATCCCAAGCACCTCCTTGGTCCGAGGATTTAAAAGCGTCTATTCCACCTGCAAATATAACATCATCATTGGTTGGGCTCACTTCAAGCATTAGGTCATAAAACGCCTGTCCCCTTGTAAAATCTCCAGCACTGATCCCTGGATCTAAATCATTGGGTGCTGTAATGTTTCTAACTAAAAATGCAGGAACAAAACCTGATGTTGTTCGTTGCATTATCACCCCTGTAGAAGTTTCTGCTAAAACGTACAGTTTATTTGCATTGGTGCTAGAAATCGCTATTTGCGTTCGGTCACTGTCCGGAACATTATAAATTTGGGCAAAATTAATCCCATCTGTTGATGAGAAAATAACGCCTCCTCCTTCTCCATATACAGCACTATTTATTGTAGAGACCCATATTTTATTGTCAGAACCAATTTCTATATCATTAGGACAATGCTTTCTGTTATTTGCTGTTAAAGGTAGGGTAACTTCAGACCAATTAGCACCACCATCAACAGTCCTATATAAACCATATTCAGGTCCTCCTAAATAAGTAGTCGCATTCGCATCTCCGTAAAATGAGTCGCCAGCAGCGACGTAAAGTTCAGAAACTCCTGAGTTATTTCTGATTTTCATATCGTTGATGTGTTGGATTCCTGGAACTAAATTACCTGTAAAGGTTCCAGTAGCAGGGTTTAAAGACCCATTCACAGTTCCTGAATTTAAAGCAGTTTCTAAAATATCTCCATCTGTCTTTGAGATCATGACTGATGGAATTGTAATTGAAGCATCGGTTCCACCCATTGGAACGGGTGCTCCATCTACATTATTCATCATAATCACTCCAATAGCTCCAGAATCTTGAGCGTTTTTGACTTTAGAAACAAACGTACAATCTCCTCTTCGTATGACCGCAATTTTTCCAGTTGCATTAGCGCCAAAAGCGTTACAAGCCTGGGTTGCGACTCCGTTGGGGTCGTTTGCTAAAATAAAATCTGCGGTAATCGTCGCACTAATTGTTGGTCCAAATGCTGAAGTTGGAAATGACCGGTAATTTCCTGCAATTCCAGAGGGTGAATTGACTGTAATATCAGATGCAGATTGAAAACTTGTAGCGCCAGAAATCCCTCCAAATATTTTAGACCAAGTCTCCCCTGAATCAGTAGATTTCCACACACCATCTCCATTTACATCACCTCCTACATAAGATTCACCTGTCCCAATATAAAATGTACTAGAATTATTTGGGTCTGAAATAATGGTAGAAATGTTTAGATTTTCGGGGATATTAACAAGAGTCCATATTGAATTTGGATTGGAAATGTTCGTATTTTTCCAAAGACCTCCACTCACGCCTCCAGCAAAAACTGTTTCATTTGTGGAGTCGTTAGGGTCAAACATAATGGCTCTAGTTCTACCGCCAACATTATCTGGACCTCTTGAAATCCAATTATTGTTAATGGCATCTCCAGGAACTCTTGCAGACTCCTCTGTTTTAAGTTGCTCACGAATTACCTCTAGATTTTCGGGAGTTGGACGGCCCTTCTCAGGATTCATTGTAAGTTCCCACTCTTCTTCAAAATAGGCATTAGGAGGTAAACTGTTTGCTTTTCGTTGCGATTTAGTAAGCCCTTTGGTGTTTTTAAAAGGACTGTTGTCTAGAAACGCTTTGTGGGTTTCCCTCACTGTTTCTTTACGAGTGGGTTTGTTGATGTTGAATAAAAGGCATCCAAAAGAAATTACGAATGCTAAACAGATGATAAGGGTATTTTGATTTTTCATAAGATTTAGGTTTTCATAATTAAAAAACAAAATTAGTCAAATACAATTTACAAAAAAATAAACCTAAAACCCCAGTCCTTTAATCTTTTTGTAAGTCAAAACCGCTTTTGTATCTGAAAACAAAGATACAAAATAGCATACATTTAGCATTCTAATATAAAGGCTGTCGTTACGAAAATCGATCTCATTCGGAATGAGTTTCAACAATAGTTTGTCATAACTTGTAGGTGTGTTCTTATAATTATTATTGGCGGCTAAAATAAATCGATCCAAAAGCTGATTTAAAATTTCAAAGCCTGAAATTTCTTTGTCAATAACTTCATCGGAATTGTATATTTTCTCAACACTGAGTTTTATAATGTCATTTATTTGTGCTTGATATTTGCTTTTATCAAGTATGGAAACGTAAAATTCTCCTTCAAGTATTTCGTTTTCATACGTCATAAATATACTAACCGCATCCTCAATTAGCGTGCTTATTGCCAATGCTCTCAAATAACTGACGCGTTCTTTTGTAGTATTTAGTGCACTATACTTTTTGGTGTCGATGGTGTCTCTCACCAAATTAATGAGGTACTCCAGAGCAAAATCTTCTTGA